>Ga0310811_10001941_pt1 | contig 25685 bp, 30 predicted proteins | sample YCmetagenome_FD_207642 | JGI IMG/M metagenome (GOLD analysis project Ga0310811, IMG submission 207642) | Soil microbial communities from experimental microcosm in Duke University, North Carolina, United States - YC | ecosystem: Engineered > Artificial ecosystem > Soil microcosm > Unclassified ... | reverse complement strand
GGCTGAGCCAGTAAGCAAGCCCGGCGTTGAGATAGACTTGAATGATGATCGGCACCGCGAGGAGCGCAATGACGAGCGGCTGCGCCAGGATCTGCTCGCCTTGAAATGCAAACAACAGCACGAGCGTGGCGAGCAATGCGATCAGCGACAGCGGCTGTAGCCGGCGCAACGTTCGTTGCAACGCGCCATCGCCGGCTGTGAGCAAGATGCGCCGCCAAACCTGCGCCACGATGACCGGCGCGACGATATATAGCGCGACAGACAACAGCAGCGTGTCCCATGGCACGGTGATCGAAGCGACGCCGAGCAACAGCCCCACCAGCGGCGCGAACAGGAACACCATGATCACATCATTAAGCGCCACCTGGCTCAAGGTGTAATGCGGCTCGCCCTCACACAGGTTCGACCAGACGAACACCATCGCCGTGCAAGGCGCCGCGGCCAACAGAATGAGGCCGGCGATGTAGCTCGGAATTTGCGCGGCTGGCAGCAGCGGCGCGAACAGATGCGCGATGAAGATCGTGCCGAGCAGAGCCATCGAGAACGGCTTCACGGCCCAATTGATGAACAGCGTCACGCCGACGCCACGCCAGTGTTCGCGCACCTGTGCGAGCGCGCCGAAGTCAATCTTCAACAGCATCGGAATGATCATCAGCCAGATCAGCGCGGCGACCGGCAGATTGACTTTGGCGAGTTCCGCGCCAGCAATGCTGGCAAAGGCGTGTGGTGCGATATAGCCGAGGGCGATGCCGGCGACAATGCACAGCGCCACCCAGAGCGACAGAAAGCGCTCGAATGTGCTCATGTTGATTATGCTACATTCGGACGCGGAGAGGTTGCGCCTTCGATCTGGCCGATCTCGCGCAGCCGCGAGCGCAGCGTCATTTGATCGAGCTTTGCGATCGGCAACGACGTGAACAATTCGATACGCCGCGTCAGCATGCGGTAGGCGTCGAGAAACGCGGCCGCGATCTCCGCGTCCGTACCTTGCGCCTCCGCCGGATCAGGAATGCCCCAATGGGCGGTCATCGGCTGACCGGGCCACAGCGGGCAGGCTTCGCCAGCCGCGTTGTCGCAAACGGTGAAGACGAAATCGAGCGCCGGTGCGTCAGCCTGGGCGTACTCGCTCCACGATTTTGAGCGAAAGCCTGCGGTGTCGTAACCCAGACCGCGCAGCAGCGTGACCGTATGCGGGTTCACCTGCCCTTTGGGCTGACTGCCGGCGCTATAGGCGCGGAATGTCCCTCGCCCGATCTTGTTCAGAATGGCTTCGGCAATGATCGAACGCGCCGAATTGCCGGTGCAGAGGAAGAGTACGTTGTAGGTCGTGTCGTTCATGGCTCAAACCCCAATTAACCCGCGCAACAGGAGGCTTCGGCAGCCGCCGAACAGCAGGACGTCTCGGCAGCGGGTGTGTCAGCTTCGCTTGAACCACAACACGCCTTGGCATGAGCAATGCGGGCGCCCTCTTCGCGGCTAGTGCCGTAATGCGTGCTTTCTCCGCTGGTGAAGAACGTTTCCCATGCGATGCCGGCCGGATCGTCGATCCACGACTTCTCGGACTTGGCGTAGCAGCAGGTCGTCTTGCCCTCTTCGAGGATATGTCCGCCAGCCTGGTGCAAGCGCGCATAGACGTCCTGTAATTCGTCCTCGCTCTCGACCTGAATGCCAAGATGGTCGAGCCCTGGCTGACGCCCCCGCGTCGAGATGGCGAAATTCATCAGCGGGTCGTCAAGCATCCACTTGGCGTAATCGTCTTTCACGACGGCGGGCTTGGCGGCAAACAGCGCCGAGTAGAATCCGACGGCGTGGGGGATATCCTCGACCGAGACGTGAACGTGCATGCGTTTCATCAAACGGGCTCCTTTGTCGACTTCTCGCGTTTGGCGCGGACAGGCTTGCAAACGGCGGGCGGGCACGCGGCAGCATCGCCCTGACAGCAGTTCTCGGTGAGGAATCCGAGCAGGGCATTCATGGTCTCGAAGCGCGCCGCATAGATCATCGAACGGCCGTCGCGCCGCACCGTGACGAGATCCGCCTGCCGCAGCCGGTCGAAATGGAACGTGAGCGTGTTCGGAGCCAGATCGAGGGCCTCGGCCACCTTGCCGGCCGGCATCCCTTCCGGGCCCGCCTGCACCAGCAGACGGAAGACGTCCAAGCGATTGTCCTGGGCCAAAGCAGCGAGCGCTGCGACTGCGGTTTCTTTTTCCATATTTCAACGAATATGGAAATGAACGCCTCGCGTCAAGCATTATTTCAACGTCTATTGAAATGACCACGCCGGACCGCTCGCTTGCGCGGTGACCCCGGGATTGGCGTTGCGCTGCCGCACCGTCCGCCGGCGCGCCGCTTTGCACGCGCGACGCGTCAAAACTGCGTGCGGTCAAGAGAGGCAGCTCACGCATGAACGGCCGGAGCCGCGTCTATCGTCTTCCCAACGGAGAAAGGTCTCTTCGACACATCTCATGGGAGGACAACATGACTTGCAGTCTCGACAGCGTCAGAAACCTGATCCTCGGCGCGATCGCGTGCCTCTTGGCGGCCATCGCCCTGGCCTACTTCTGGGTCGCCGCCATTCCCTTGTTTGCCGCGGCCGCCCTGGTCGCCACCGTCTCGTTCTACTTCATCCCGGCGATCAAGGATGCGCTCCTTGGTTACGCAACATGCCGCGGTTCATCCGGCAAATGCACGATCACCACTGGCGTCGACACGCTTGGCCAGGCTGCGGCGGTGCTGTCGCTGATCTCCTTCACGCTCGCCGGAGCGATGGAGGTGGCAGCGCTGGCCTTCATCTTCAGCTGGTTGCTGTCGTGGCTCGGTATCAGCATGCAGGCCGCCGTCGCGATCTTGGTCGCGTCCGGCATCAGTTCCTGCGCCATCGTCATCCTCATCCTGATCGGCGTTCTGTCGGACGCTTACAGCTACAAGAGCTGCATGGACCAGCAGTCGGGCTCAACCACCACGGTCTTTGGCGCTCAACCCATCCGGATCGAGTCCCATCACTGAAGCCACCAACCTCAAAGGAGGATACGTCATGACTACGATGCAGGCCCTGCACTCCGCGACCGTCGGCGTAACGCCGGCCTACCGGACCTTCGGCGTCGCGCCCGGCGACTACATCGAGGTCGTCGAAGCCGAAATCGATCGCCTATTGAAAGAGGCCAACGGCAATCGTCTGAAGGCCATCAACAAGGGCTTCGAACAAATGCGCGCGATTGGCTTGATCACCGATCCAGATCTCAAGCGGCTCGAGAAGGTCAGCCTCGCGATCATTGGCGTGGAGGAAGGAAAATATCCGGCGAAGGACATCGTGACAAAGCTCGACAAGCTTTACCTCGAAGCCGTTGCTGACCCCCAGTCGAGCACGATGGGGACCACGATGATCGGCGTCACCTATTCGGCCCGCACCAACAAAACCGCATCGCTCGCTGGCCTCATGGGCATGGTTGTCGGCGGCATGTTGACCGGCGGTCCCGGCGGCGCCCTGGTCGGCGGTCTGGTCGGATGGGTCGTCGGCGGCGGTTGCAAGAAGGATTGAGGTCTACGCGATCCTGCACGCGCATTGTTGCGGCATTCGACTCTAAAAAAAGCCCGGCTCAACCAGCCGGGCTTCCCTTGCCCGGATGACAGCTACGTCAGCGGCAAGGATCAATGAGCGATGGAGGCCATTCAGCGACAGTAAGCCTTGCCGGCCCCGCAGCCGTCACCGGCCGGGCCGACGCATTCCCTTCGCCGCACGCACCCGCGCCCCCCACAGTGCCGCGGTCGTTGCGCTTTCATCACAACGCTCGCCGCACCACGCAGATAGCCGCTCAGTCGATCAGGGACGCTTGTGACGAATCCTGATGCTGCGCATGCTCCTCGTGCGCACTCTGCGCACCAGCCGGCAACTGCAACACAGTCGCGCGCTGACCGGCGCGAAGCCGCGTCACCAGCACGACCTTGCCGTCGGGGAATTCGAGCGCGTCGTGGTGCGTGTCGGGCCGATCCATGTTGATCTGGCGGAAGCGCGCCACACGCTGGCCGATCTTGCCGAAGCCGAAGCGCGGCATCAGCCGGCGAAACACGTGATCGATCTCCACGTCCTGCTCGAAGGCCACTTCCGTTCCGGGGCGCAGGCAAACTGCCACCTTCGGATCGTCGACGCCCGTGAAGCCGCGGGTGAATGAGTTGACGAAATTTGTCGACACTAACTTGTCGCCGACCCTTGCCGGCCGACTGGCCACGCCATGAAGGCTATAGTCGCACATCGAAGGCACTCCTCTTGCTGCGAACAGCAACGCTAGGGTTTGCCCCCCGAAGGATGAAGTTGAACGGCGCAAATTGGCGTTCTTGTGTCGAGCGTACGATGTTTTTCGCCTGTTGTGCTTGATTTTTTTCGAGGTACCGCCGGAACTGGGCGCCCGACCATTGCATTACATGTTGTTGAATGGCGATGACCGGCGGACCATTTCCACTGCGCCGCGACATCGGGTCGGGCGCACTCGCGATCGTCTCGGTCGCCGCGGCATGCATTGCCGGGCAAGTCGCTACCACGCCCAACATTGCAGACTGGTACGACGGCCTCGTCAAGCCGTCTTTCAACCCGCCCAACTGGATCTTCGCGCCGGTCTGGAGTGCGCTCTACGTCCTGATGGCGATCGCGCTCTGGCGGCTGCTGCGGCTGCCACCCAGCATCGCGCGAAGCCGTGCGATCGCGCTATTTTTCGTGCAACTCTTCCTCAATGCGTCGTGGTCGTGGCTGTTCTTCGCCGCCCACAGCCCTCTGCTCGGACTCGTCAATATCGTGCCGCAATGGCTCATCATCGTGGCGACCGTCGTGGCCTTTCACCGCCTCGATCCGCCGGCGGGCTGGTGCCTGGTACCATTGGCCACCTGGGTCGCTTTCGCCGCCGTGCTCAATGCATCGATTTTTGCACTGAATGGGTAACACCGAACGCGCAATACTCGGCGCGGGCGCGCTAGCCCGCATCGTAGATCGCTTCGAATTGCATAGCCGGCCCACAGACCATGCCGAAACTCAGTGATCTTCGTCCGGCGGCTTGCGCGGAAACGCCACCATTGTCCCGATAAGCGCCAGCGCGCCGCCGAGCAGAACATCCTGCAACCGCTCCGTAAAGAGGCCACGCAGCAGGCGCGGATCGACCGTAGCGAGATCATAGACCAGCAGGATCAAGAGCGCGATCAGCGCCGTGTGCAGCCAATAACGGCGCTGGAGATGATGCGGCAGCAGCGGCGCGAGCAGGAGAACCAGAACAATGATGACGATGGGCGCATGGATCAGACTGGTGATCGCGAAGGCTGCAACAACGCCAAGCCCCGTGCCGGCGACCCGCTCGACCATCCGGACATAGCTGGCGCGCGCATCCGGCATCATCACGACAAGCGTCGTCACCACGACCCAAAGCGCACGGCCAGGGTCGATCTCAGTGCCGAGCCAGAGGCTTGCGGTGGCGGCACCGGCATAAGCCAACGCGAAGCGCATCCAATCGTGCTGCGGCCCGCGCGGCACGCCGCCCCGCAACTGCGGCAGCGGCCCGGCGAGAGCGTGATCAACGCTGCGTGACACCATCGCGACGGCAAGCGCGAGCGCAACAAAGCCGATTTCGATCCATTGCAGTTCCGGCGCGCCGCTGGCGACCACGAGGGCCATGGCGCCATAGCGGGCGGAGAGCGTCGCCGCCCTCCCCAACCCGAGGAACGCGCCGCTGGCAAAGGTCGCGGCGATGAAAAGAACCCATACCTCCCACGGAAACCCGCGCCAGAGCGCGCCCGCCGCGCCGCCGACGGTCATGCCGACGGCCACGATTACAACAAGCCGAAGCCGCATCGGCAGCGGAGCATCGTCGTCAGCGAAGGCGAACAGGAGTCCGGTCACGCTGCCCAGCAGCGCCCCCGCGGGCTGCTCCAGCGCCACACCGGCGCAGAACGGGATGCCGATTGCCAGAGCAAACAGCGTCGCGCGGCGGTAACTGACCTCGGCGATGTGGGAAAGCAAAGTGGCGGGTCTACGGAAAATACTGCCGAACGCGAAGCGGTCCATTCCGTGTTTCATGCCACGCCAGACGACGGCTATTTGTCCGCAAGCTTTTGCTTGTACCAACTGAAGTCCTGACGGCCCGGCGCGAAGATGTCGAGATACTCCGCATCCTCCAGCACCTCACCGCCATGCACGACGCCGGCCGGCATCAACAGCACGTCACCGGCCTCGACGATGCGCGGCTCCTCACCCTCGATCACCCAGCGCATCTTGCCGGCGAGCATGTGCGTGATCTGATCGAAATCGTGCTTGTGCATGTTGATCGGGCCTTTCGGCGCCTTGATGCGCGCGAGCATCGCGTTGGGCACCTCGACCACGCGGCCGGTGATCAGCGGATTGAGCGGGACCTCTTCAAGATCGGCCCATCGATACATCGGCATGGCGTTTCCCCTTTTGATTTTGGGGAAGCCTAGCGCGGCCCGTCAAGCCATGCTTTCGTGATGGCAAATTTCCGTCTTCTGTCTCGCGCCCTGGAATGACTTGGGGAGTTTATACTCGCGTCCCGGAGCGACCGCCGGCCGGCTACGCCGGCTTGCGCCCGTAAACCTCGTCCGCCCTCTTCTCGAAGGCGGCGGCAAAGCGGCGGAACGCGGTATCGAACATCGCGCCCATCAGCATCGCAAAGGCGCGGCTCCTGAATTCGTAGTCGATGAAGAATTCGACCTGGCAACTCTGCTCGCCAGTGGGCACGAACGCCCAGCGGTTCTGCATGCGGCTGAACGGGCCGTTAAGGTACTCGACCAGAATGGCGAGTTTAGGCCGGTCGAGCGTCACGCGGCTGGTGAAGGTCTGTCGGATGAGCTTGTAGGCAACCGTCATCTCAGCGACGAGGACGCTCACGCCTTCGCCTTTGTCCGTGTTGCTGCGCACGCGCATCGCCTCGCACAGCGGCACGAACTCCGGATACTTCTCAACGTCCGCCACCAGGTCGAACATGTTCTGGGCGGCATGGCGCACGCGGCGCTTGGTAGAGAATTGCGGCATATCAGGCGCGCTGCGCCGTGCGGGCAGCCTTCAGGCGCGCGAAGTCGTCGCCGGCGTGGTGCGAGGAGCGCGTGAGCGGCGAGGCCGACACCATCAGGAAGCCCTTGGCGTAGGCGATGGTCTCCAGCGCCTTGAACTCCTCCGGCGGCATGAAGCTTTTCACCTCGTGATGCTTGCGCGTCGGCTGCAGGTACTGGCCGATCGTCAGAAAGTCGACATTGGCCGAACGCAGGTCGTCCATCACCTGCAAAATCTCGTTCCGCTCCTCGCCAAGGCCGACCATGATGCCGGACTTGGTGAACATCTGAGGGTCGAGTTCCTTCACGCGCTGCAACAGCCGCAGCGAATGGAAATAGCGCGCACCCGGACGCACTGTCAGATAGAGTGACGGCACCGTCTCGAGATTGTGGTTGAACACGTCGGGCTTCGCCGCCACCACGACCTCCAACGCGCTATCCTTGCGCAGGAAATCCGGCGTAAGGATTTCGATGGTCGTGGCCGGCGCATGCTTGCGGATCGCCTGGATCGTCTCGGCGAAATGCTGCGCGCCGCCGTCGGCGAGGTCGTCGCGATCAACAGACGTAACGACGATATGCGAGAGGCCGAGCTTGGCGGTCGCCTCGCCCACATGCACGGGCTCATGCGGATCGAGCGCGCCGGGCAGGCCCGTCTTCACGTTGCAGAAGGCGCAGGCCCGCGTGCAGGTGTCGCCCATGATCATGAAGGTGGCGTGCTTCTTCTCCCAGCACTCGCCGATGTTCGGGCAGCCCGCCTCCTCGCACACGGTATGCAGGTTGTTGGCGCGCATGAGCGCCTGCGTCTCGGCATAGCCGGGCGACACCGGCGCCTTGACGCGGATCCAATCGGGCTTCTTGAGAAGCGGGGAATCCGGCCGATGCGCCTTTTCCGGGTGGCGCGGGCGCGGATTGTTCACGAGATCGAGGACAACGGCCATGCGGCATACTTACGGCCCCGGCGGGTGCGCTGCAAGGCAGGCCAGTTCCCCTTTGTTGTCATGCCCGGGCTCATCCCGGGCATCCCGCTGAGGAGCGCAAGGACTACGCCTCCCTTATCGGGATGGCCGGAACAAGCCCGGCCACGACCCAGGCGGCCCTACGCCTTCCGGACCGCCCGCCAGATGAGCAGGAACACCACGGCGCCGACCGTGGCGCTGACCAGTTCGCCGACGAAGGTCGGGCGCACGGCAAGTCCGATATTCTCGAAGATCACGCCGCCGATGACCGCCCCGACGAGGCCGACGGCGATCTTGTAGAAAAATCCGCCCCGGTCGCTGCCCAAAATCACGTTCGCGAGCCACCCGGCGAGCAAGCCGATAATGATCCAAAGAATAATGCTCATGCCGTCCCCCTCATGATCGCGATCCTATCGCCTTTCGGGCTGGTGATCGTCTCGATTGTCTCGTGGCTGGAGTCCGCCAGAGTTTTCGTTTCTGAGAAAGATACAACCTAATGCGTGGACGAAAGCCCGAACCACGCGCCGAAAAGGTACGGTCCGGCGGCCCAGACCCCGACCCAGAGCCCTGCGCCTACTATATTGGCCGGTACGAACCGTGTCAGCGGCATCGATAGTGCGCCGGCGACCAGGCCGTTAAGCTGCCGCAGAACAATCACGAAGCGCGCCAGCAGAACCGCAACAAAGCCGAAATGTTTAACCTGACCGGCCACACGATCGAAGCGCTCCGCGGTCAAGCCGATGTGCGGACCGAAACGCAGGAGCAGCGGAATGCCGCCGAGCCGGCCAATAAAGTAGCCGGTGCTGTCTCCAAGCACGGCGCCGGCCCAGGCGCCTGCGACCACACTGGTGATTGACAGGTCACCCCGGGCGGCAAGCACGCTCGCGGCAACGAGCGCGCTTTCGCCCGGTAACGGCGCCCCGAAGGACTCGAAATACACAATGGCGAACAGAGCGATTGAGCCATAAGCGGTGATCCATGGCTCAATAAGGGAAAGCGCATGTTCGACCGTCCCGCCCATGACGGCGTAAGGTGCTATGCCTTCGGCGGCAACCTGTTGCCCGGCGTCGAATTGGAAATCTTCACTTCCTCCTCCGACATGTCCACGCCGACATCAGCAAAGAGAGGCGTCGAAAGATAACGTTCGCCAGTGTCAGGCAGCATGCACAGCACGGTCGAGCCGGGCTCCGCGCTCTTGCACACCTCGAGCGCGCCGGCGAAGGTCGCGCCCGCGGTGATGCCGACGAAGATGCCTTCCTGCTGCGCCAGCGCCTTGGCGTATTTCATCGCGTCCGGTCCGGCGACGGTGAGGTAGCGCGAGATCACACCGGCATCGACCGCTTCGGCGGTGATCTTCGGGATGAAATCCGGGCTCCAGCCTTGCATCGGATGCGGCTTGAACGCCGCGTTCGGCGCCGCCGGCGTTCCGTCGGCATTGCGCTGCTGCGGGGTGTGGCTCGACAGCATCGGAGCGTCGGCCGGCTCGCAGACCACGATCTTCGTGTCCGGCCGCTCCTTCGCCAGCACGCGCGAGACGCCGGTGAGCGTGCCGCCGGTCCCGAAACCCGTCACCCAGTAATCGAGCCGCTCGCCCTTGAAGTCATCGACGATCTCGCGCGCGGTGGTGCGCGCATGCATGTCGGGATTGGCCTCGTTCTCGAACTGGCGCGTGAGGAACCAGCCATGCGTCTTGGCCAGTTCCTGCGCCTTGTTGACCATGCCGAAGGCGCGTTCCGAAGCAGGCGTCAGCACGACTTTGGCGCCGAGGAAACGCATCAGCTTGCGCCGTTCGACTGAGAAGCTCTCGGCCATCGTGACAACCAGCGGATAGCCCTTGGCGGCGCAGACCATCGCCAGGCCGATGCCGGTGTTGCCCGAGGTCGCCTCGACCACGGTCTGCCCCGGCTTGAGCTCCCCCAACTTCTCCGCCGCCTCGATGATACCGAGCGCGAGGCGGTCCTTCACCGAGCCGAGCGGATTGAAGGCTTCGATCTTCACGTAGAGATTGATGCCCGCCGGCGCGAGCTTGTTGATCTTGACGACCGGCGTGCGGCCGACGGTTTCGAGGATGCTGTCGAATTTGGCCATCGGCTGATCTCCCGGTTTTTCTCCGTCATGGCCGGGCTTGCCCCGGCCATTCCGCTTAGGATGGCATTGTCTCCCTAAGCGGGGTCACCGAGACATAGGCGTCTCGAAGAGACGCCGTTCTTTCGAACGGCTATGCCCGGTGACGACAAGCTTACATATTCAACACCCGCCCGTACGCATCGAGCACGGCTTCCTTCATCATCTCCGACAGCGTCGGATGCGGGAAGACCGTGTGCATCAACTCTTCTTCAGTGGTTTCGAGGTTCATCGCCACCACGTAGCCCTGGATGAGTTCGGTCACCTCGGCGCCGACCATGTGCGCGCCGAGAAGCTGGCCGGTCTTCTTGTCGAAGATCACCTTCACCAGGCCCTGGTCCTCGCCCAAGGCGATGGCCTTGCCGTTGCCGACAAAGGGGAAACGCCCGACGCGGATGTCGAGCTTCTTCTCCTTCGCCGCCTGCTCGGTGAGACCGACGGAGGCGACCTGCGGGGAGCAATAGGTGCAGCCGGGAATCATGAGCTTGTTCATCGGGTGCGGATGCAGGCCCTTGATCGCCTCGACGCAGATGACGCCTTCGTGCTCAGCCTTGTGTGCGAGCATCGGCGGACCGGCGACATCGCCAATGGCGTAGATGCCCGGCACGTTGGTCTTGCCGAGACCGTCGATGACGACGCAGCCGCGGTCGGTTTTCACCCCGAGTTTTTCCAAACCGAGGTTTTCGATGTTGCCGACCACGCCCACGGCGGAGATGACGCGCTCAGCCGTGATGGTCTGCGTCTTGCCGCCCTCGTCGATGGTGGCGGTGACGCTGTCGGCCTTCTTGTCGAGTTTCGTCACCTTCGCATTGGTGAGAATCTTGATGCCCTGCTTCTCGAAGCTCTTGCGCGCGAAGGCCTGAATTTCCTGGTCCTCGACCGGCAGGATCTGCGGCAGCACTTCGACCACGGTCACCTCGGCGCCGAGCGTGCGATAGAACGAGGCGAACTCGATGCCGATGGCGCCGGAGCCGATCACCAGCAACGACTTCGGAATGGACGGCGGCACCATCGCCTCGAAATAGGTCCACACCAGCTTCTTGTCCGGCTCGAGGCCTGGCAGCACGCGCGGCCGCGCGCCGGTGGCGATGATGATGTGCTTCGCCTGATAGGCGCCGGGCCCGAGCGCGCCCTTCGGCGCCTCGCTCTTGGATTGCTTGACCGTGATCTTGCCGGGAGCGTCGATCACCGCCTCGCCCCAGATCACGCTGATCTTGTTCTTCTTCATCAGGAAGCCGACGCCGTCATTGAGCCGCTTCGAGACGCCGCGCGACCGCTTCACCACCGCCTCAGGATCGTAGCTGACGTTGTCCGCCTTCAGGCCGTAGTCCTTGGCGTGCTGCATGTAGTGGTAAATCTCGGCCGACCGCAGCAGCGCCTTGGTCGGAATGCAGCCCCAGTTGAGGCAGATGCCGCCGAGATAGTCGCGCTCGACGATCGCGGTCTTGAAGCCGAGCTGCGCGGCGCGGATGGCGGCCACGTAGCCGCCGGGGCCGGAGCCGATGATGATGACGTCGAAGGAAGTGTCTGCCATGTCCGGTCCGTTCAGAAATTGAGGCGCCACTTTTCGTCTACCCGCCCCGCCCCTGCAAGCGCGAAACACCGCTTGCGTCGCATGGCCTCCCTGACGGCTTGACACGACGTAAGTATACGCTTACCGTTAGCCATGGCTTACCAAGTAAAAGCCCTCGCCACGTTGGCCGATCCCACCCGCCGCGCGATCTTCGAGCGGCTGGCGGTCAAGCCGCGCTCGGTGGGCGAGCTCGCGCAGGGTCTGCCGGTGACACGGCCCGCCGTGTCGCAACATCTGAAGGTGCTCAAGGAAGCCGGCCTCGTCACCGACGCAGCGCTGGGCACGCGCCGCGTCTATCGCATCGATCCGCACGGGTTGGGCGAGATCCGCAAATGGTTCGACCAATTCTGGGATCGGCAACTCGACGCCTTCGCCGAGGAAGTCGAACGCGACAACAAGGACACGTGAATGACCGCGACGATTACCCCGGCGCCGGTGCGCAAGAGTCTGCACGTCAAGGCGCCGCCGCAGAAGGCTTTCGACGTTTTCACGGCCGGCATGGGCCGCTGGTGGCTGCGCAGTCACTCGATCAATTCATCGCCGATGGTCGACGTGGTCATCGAGCCCTTCGCCGGCGGCCGCTGGTTCGAGCGCGGTGAGGACGGCTCGGAATGTCTGTGGGGCAAGGTGCTGGCGTGGGAGCCGCCGGCACGCGTCCTGCTCGCCTGGCAGATGGACGGCACCTGGAAGCACAATCCCGATCTCATCACCGAGGTCGAAGTCCGCTTTGCATCCGAAGACGGCGGCACGCGCGTCGATTTCGAACATCGCAATCTCGAGCGTTTCGGCGAGCATGCGGCCAAGATCCGCGAGGCGTTCGACGCGCCCGGCGGCTGGGGCGGTTTGCTCGAGAGTTTTACAAAACTGGCAGAGGGTGGAGAGGCACAATGAGCGTTACGGTTTACGGCATTCCCGGCAGTCCCTATGTGCGCGCGGTCCTGCTCGGCTGCGAGGAAAAGGGCGTGCCTTATGACTTCCAGCACATGCAGATGGGCGAGACCAAGTCGCCGGAGCACGTTGCGCGCCATCCCTTCGGCCGCATTCCGGCCTTCGAACACAATGGCTTTGCGTTCTACGAGACGCAGGCGATCCTGCGCTACATCGACGTGGTCTTCCCCGGTCCGGCCCTGCAGCCGGAGGAACCGCGTGCGGCAGCGCGCATGAACCAACTCGCCGGCATCTGCGACTGGTATTTCTTCCCGCAAGTCAGTGCGACCATCGGCTTCCAGCGGCTGATCAAGCCGCTGATGGGCGGCAGCGCGGACGAGGCCGTCTGCGCGGAGGCGTTACCCAACGCGACGCGGTGCGTGACGGAAATCGCGCGGCTCCTGGGCGACGCCCCCTACCTTGCGGGGGCGCAGCTTTCGATCGCCGACCTGATGCTGGCGCCGCACATCGCCTTCTTTGCCATGACGGCGGAGGGCGAGAGGCTCCTCGCCGGCGCTACAAATGTCGGCGCCTGGATCGCGCGCATGGAGGCGCGCGACAGCATGCGCAAGACGGACTTTTTCCCGAAAGCGAAAGCGGCGTAGCACCTATCGTTTGTCATGGCCGAGCTCGTCCCGGCCATCTCGCTTAGGGAGGCGCGGCTGTGCCTTCCTACTCGGGGTCGCCGGGACAAGCCCGGCGACGACAAGCCAGAGGCCCCCATAGACGCGCGCTGATTTCGCGGGTCTAATTCCCCCAACGAAAACAACCTCGCTGGGGAAACGCCATGCTCAAAACCATCGGCCGCGCCGCGGCCGTCACCGCTCTTCTGTGCGCGCAGGCAACATTCGCGCAGGCCGCCGAGCTCAAGGTGTTCAGCACCATCGGCGTGCAGGCCGCGCTCGAGGAGCTGACGCCGAAATTCGAGAAAGAGAGCGGCCACAAGCTGTCGATCACCTGGGCGACTGCCGCCGTTTTGACCAAGCGCGTAGAGGGCGGCGAGACAGCCGACGTGATGGTGCTCACCAAGCAGAGCCTCGACACGCTGATAAAGGAGGGCAAGGCGAGCGCCGGCGCCAACGCAGTGTTCGCCTCGTCCGGCATGGCCATGGTGGTGAAAGCGGGCGCGGAGAAACCGGACATTTCCACCCCCGACGCGTTCAAGCAGACGCTCCTGAAGGCTAAGACGATCGCCTATTCGAATCCGGCCTATGGCGGCGCCAGCGGCGTCTATTTCGCCAAGCTCTTGGAAAAGATGGGCCTCGCCGACGCGATGAAGCCCAAGACGCATTATCCGCCGCCGAGCGGCAACGCGGGAAATCTCGTGGTCAGCGGCGAAGCGGAGCTCGCGATCCAGCAGGAGCCGGAGGTGATGTCGGTGAAGGGTGTCGACGTGGTCGGCCCCCTGCCCGGCGACCTCAACAACATCACCGTCTATGCCGCCGGCCCCGGCGCCGGCACGACGCAGGGTGACGCCGTGCAGGCGCTGATCAAGTTCCTGCACTCGCCGGAAGCGGCCGCGGTGTTCAAGGCGCGCGGTTTGAAGCCGGCGTGAGTTTGCTGTCATGGCCGGGCTTCGTCCCGGCCATCCCGACGAGGGACGCACAGTGCCCGCCTAAGCAAGATCGCCGGGACAAGTTTACAGCCGGGCCGGCCAAGGGCCGGACCCGGTTGCCCGGCGATGACAAGATGAGAGGTTGGCGCGCGACCGTCACACCACCATCATCACCGGGTTCTCGATCAGCACCTTGAAGGCGCCGATGAGTTCGGCGCCCAGCGCGCCGTCGATCGCGCGGTGGTCGCATGACATGGTGACGCTCATGATCGTGGCCGGCACGATCTGGCCCTTGCGCACGACCGCCCGCTCCTCCGCCGTGCCGACCGCGAGAATGGTCGACTGCGGCGGGTTGATCACCGCGGTGAAGTCCTTGATGCCGTACATGCCGAGGTTCGACACCGACGAGACGCCGCCCTGGTATTCGTGCGGCTTGAGCTTGCGCCCACGCGCGCGGGCGGCGAGGTCGCGCATCTCGTTGGAGATGGCGGAGACCGACTTCAACTCAGCCTGACGGATGATCGGCGTGATCAGGCCGCCCGGCAGCGCCACGGCGACGCCGATGTCGGAATGCTTGTGCTTGAGCATGCCGCTCTCGGCCCAGGACACGTTGGCCTCGGGGACGCGCTGCAAGGCGAGCGCCAGCGCCTTGATGACGAAGTCGTTGACCGACAGCTTGTAGGCCGGCTTGCCGTCCTTGTCCTTCGGCGCGACGGCGTTGATCTCTTCGCGGGCGGCGACGAGCTTGCCGATGTCGCAGTCGAGCGTGAGATAGAAGGTCGGCATCGACTGCGTCGCAGCGGTGAGCCGCTGCGCGATGGTACGGCGCATGCCGTCGTGCGGCACGAAGTCGTAGGAGCCGTCCTCGTAGAGCGAGCGGATCTGCTGGTCAGACAGCGCCGGCGCGATCGACGGGGCGCCGGCGGGCGCGGCAGCCGGTGCGGCACCGGGAGCGCGCAGGCCCTTGCCGGATTTCGCCTCGTCGATGTCGCGCGCGATCACGCGGCCATGCGGACCGGTGCCGGTCACGCGCGACAGATCGATGCCAGCGTCCTTGGCCAGACGGCGCGCCAGCGGCGAGGAGAATGTCCGCCCGCCTTCGCCCTTCGAGACGGCGCTTCGCGCCTCCTCAGGGTGAGGGCTCATTTTTGCTTCAGGCTGGGGAGCGCTCTTCTTAGCCTCATCCTGAGGAGCGGTCGCAGGCCGCGTCTCGAAGGATGCGGCGGGCTGTTTGGCCTCGGCTTTCTGCTCCGGCGCTTTCGCCGGCGCAGCTTGCGGTTTGGCGGCACTCGCCGCCTGCTTCACGTCCTCGCCTTCACCGGCGAGCACGGCGATAACAGAGTTCACCGCGACGTCCTGCGTGCCCTCGGGAACGACGATCTTGGCGATCGTCCCCTCGTCCACCGCCTCGTATTCCATGGTGGCCTTGTCGGTCTCGATCTCGGCGATGACATCGCCGGATTTGACCGCATCGCCTTCCTTCTTCAGCCACTTCGCAAGGTTGCCCTTCTCCATCGTGGGCGACAGCGCGGGCATGAGGATGTTTGTGGGCATAGGGACGCTTACCGGTAGCTGACGGACTTCGCCGCTTCGACGACGTCGGCGACGGACGGCAGTGCGAGCTTTTCGAGATTGGCGGCATACGGCATCGGGACTTCCTTCCCCGACACGCGCGCAACCGGCGCATCGAGATAGTCGAAGGCCTCTTCCATCAGCCGCGCCGCGACTTCGGCGCCGACGCCGGACTGCTTCCAGCCCTCTTCGACGGTGACCGCGCGGCCTGTCTTCTTCACCGATTCAACGAGCGTCGCGGTGTCCATCGGCTTGAGCGTGCGCAGGTCGATCACCTCGGCATCGATCCCCTCGGCCGCCAGTTCTTCGGCGGCCTTGAGCGCATAGGTCATACCCATCGACCAGGAGATGATGGTGACATCCTTGCCCGGCCGCGCAATGCGCGCCTTACCGATCGGCAGCACGAAGTCATCGAGCTTCGGCACCGGCGAGGAGTGGCCGTAGAGGATCTCGTTTTCCAGGAAGATCACCGGATTGGGATCGCGGATCGCCGCCTTCAGGAGGCCCTTGGCATCAGCCGCATTCGACGGCGAAATCACCTTGAGCCCTGGAATGTGCGAGTACCAGGACGAATAATCCTGGCTGTGCTGCGCCGCGACGCGCGCCGCGGCGCCGTTCGGGCCGCGGAACACGATCTGGCAGCCCATCTGGCCGCCCGACATGTACAGCGTCTTGGCGGCCGAGTTGATGAGCTGATCCATCGCCTGCATGGCGAAGTTGAACGTCATGAACTCGACGATCGGCTTGAGGCCGGCGAGCGCTGCGCCGACGCCCAGGCCGGCAAAGCCGTGCTCGGTGATCGGCGTGTCGATGACACGCTTGGCGCTGAACTCCTGCAGCAGACCTTGCGTGACCTTGTAGGCGCCCTGATATTCGGCGACCTCCTCGCCCATCACGAAGACGTCCTTGTCGCGGCGCATCTCCTCGGCCATCGCGTCGCGCAACGCTTCGCGCATGGTCATGGTGACCATCTCGGTGCCTTCGGGGATGTCGGGATCGGCGGCGATTGTCGCCTCGGGGGCCGCTGGGGCCTTCTGGTCTTGCTTGGAAGCCGGCGCTACAGGGGCCTTGGCTTCGGTCGTCTCGGCAGTCTTGTCGGTCTTGGCGGGAGGAGCGGATTCTGCGGCTTTCTGTTGCGCGGCGGGTTTTACGTCTTTGACCGCTGCTTTGTCCTCGCCCTCGCCGAGGATGACGGCGATCGGTGTGTTGACCGCGACGTCGGCGGTGCCTTCGGGTACGAGGATTTTGCCGAGCGTCCCCTCGTCAGCGGCTTCCACTTCCATGGTCGCCTTGTCGGTCTCGATCTCGGCAATGACGTCGCCGGACTTGATGGCGTCGCCTTCTTTCTTCAGCCACTTGGCGAGGTTGCCCTTCTCCATCGTGGGAGACAGCGCGGGCATCAGCACTTCGGTCGGCATGGGTCTAACTTGTTTCCTCGGGGCCCGCGTTTTGGCTCAGCGATATACGTCGGTGTAGAGCTCGGCGACATCCGGCTCAGGATCATGCGTGGCGAATTCAGCCGCCTCGTTGATGAGATCGCGCACTCCGGCGTCGATCTTCTTCAACTCGTCCTCGTTGGCGAACTTCTTCTCCAGGATGCGATGGCGCGCCATGTCGATCGGGTCGCTCATGCTGCGCACCTTATCGACCTCCTCGCGCGTCCGGTACTTGGCCGGATCGGACATCGAGTGGCCGCGATAGCGGTACGTGAGCATCTCGAGGATGAACGGGCCCTTGCCGGCGCGGCACCAGGCGACGGCCTTCTCGCCGGCCGCCTTCACCGCGCGCACATCCATGCCGTCCACCTGTTCGCCCGGAATGTTGAACGACAGGCCGCGCCGCGACAGGTTCACCTCGGCCGACGCGCGCGTCACCGACGTGCCCATGGCGTAGCGATTGTTTTCGATCACGTAGATGACCGGCAGCTTCCAGAGCTCGGCCATGTTGAAGCTCTCGTAGACCTGCCCCTGGTTGGCCGCGCCGTCGCCGAAATAAGCGAGCGTCACATTGTCATTGCCGCGGTAGCGGTTGGCGAAGGCCAATCCCGTCCCGAGCGGCACTTGCGCGCCGACGATGCCGTGGCCGCCGTAAAACCCCTTCTCGACGCTGAACATGTGCATCGAGCCGCCTTTGCCGCGCGAGTAGCCATGCGCGCGGCCGGTGAGCTCGGCCATGACACCTTTCGGCTCCATGCCGCAGGCGATCATATGTCCGTGGTCGCGATAGCCGGTAATGACCTGGTCGCCCTCTTTCAGCGCCATCTGCATGCCGACGACGACGGCTTCCTGCCCGATATAGAGATGGCAGAAGCCGCCGATCAGACCCATGCCGTACATCTGCCCGGCCTTCTCTTCGAAGCGGCGGATGGTCAGCATTGTCTTATAGGCGGTGAGATCCTGATCCTTGCTGAAGTCGGCGACGGGGCCGTTCGGACGCGCCGGCTCACTATCGTCCACGCTTGCAGTTTTCTTGGCGACGGCCATTGGCACTCCCTGCGACTACCGGCGTCGAATACGGCTGGATGTGTTCCCCATAGCCTAATTCATGGGGGCATGAAAGCGCGAGGCCGCCGGGCAGCGTTGCATCCTTATCAGCAGAGATTTGGCGAAAAACGCTAGACGCCAGCGCAAGATAACGCATCAAAGCGTGAAAAGAATCGAGCGCCGCCGAGCCGATTTTCCGCCGCGTAAAACTTGCTTGCGCCGGTCCAGGACGACGCGCAATTTCGTTCTAAGTTTGCTTGTTGCGCAGCAATTGGTCGCACGGGCGGCATGCTGCAATGCGGTCGGCGCTGTGGCGGTCAGCGCGGGTGCAAGAGCAATTCAAGGTCGCGCGGATCGGCATAGCCAAGCAGCGCGCGCGCCCGCTCATCGAGCATGTCGGGATCGATCCGGTCCGAGCGCAGGAGTGCGACCTTGTGCTCCCACACCGCCCGTTCCGCCTTGAGCTGGGTGAGCTGGTCGCGCATCGAGGCCATCTGCTGGTCGAGGTCCTGCTGGGCGCGCAGACCATGGTCGCCGCTGAACGCGTTCATGGCGAAATAGCCGATGAACATCGCCGCGAAGCAATACAGCGCGAGCGCAGTCAGAATCGTACGGCGGCGGCGGTGAGAGACCATGGCGGATGAAGATGCCGCACGCTCGTTAAAGCGGTTTTAATGATGTGGACCGGACGCCTGTCAAAAATGCGGATGACTGAATAAGTTCCTGGCGCGCTCATCCCTCCCCTGAAAGGGGAGGGTCGCCGCCGGAGGCGGCGGGGCGGGTCACGTCACGGCGAGTGCCCCCACCCGGCTCGCTTTGCTCGCCACCCTCCCCCGCAAGCGGGGGAGGACAAGAAACGAACGCGTTCACAACGTGACCCGGAGCGACCACGAAAGGCGCCCGCCTACACCCGGTACCGGATCTCGTTGAGCACGAAATTGCCGAGCCGCTTGCCGCGGTTGCGCAGCACCTTCAGGACGCCCTGGTCGACGAAATAAGTGAGCAGGATCGAGTCGCGGGTCTTCACGCGGTTATGGACCGGATCGGCCGAGTGCCACGTATCCGTGCCGACCGCAAAGGCGTAGCCGGTGTTCGGCGCAAAACGCATCTGGGTATGCTTCGGCTTCGAACCGTCTGGCAGGACATCGTGAAAGATGGTGCCGATGTCGGTGTTGGCATCGTCCTTTGGCAAATAGAGCTGGACGGTGATGCCCTTCCACCGCGTGTCGGTGTGGGGGGTGATCAAATAGCCGGGAATGTCGCGCGTCAGGATCGGGATCGGATACATGCCGACCTTGGCGAACTCATCGCCGAAGCGCTTTTTCAGGCCGGGGGCAAGCTGGCGGATAAAGGCTTGCTTGACCTTCTCCGAGCAAAGCGCGCGCCCAACAACATCCCACAGCGCCTTCTTCTCCGGCGGCAGATTGCGGATGTACTCCGGGAAGAGATCGATCTTCACCCGCGTGTGCGTGCCGTCGTCGAGGTCGTGGCCTTTGCTGCGGCCATGCATCGGCCGATAGTCGGCGGACTGCGGCATCAGCGCCAGGATCTGGTCGTAGATGTCGTCCGGGAAGACCTTGTCGAACTCGAGATGGAAGAACGGCTTCTCGACCGCCCGCGCGGCATCGACCGAATTGGCGACGTAATCGGCCAAACGGTCCACCATTCGCCGGCGGTCGTGGCGAGCAAGCATTGTCGATTGGTCCATCGCGGCATCCCCGGTTCAGGCGCAAAAATCGCCGGCAATTTGCGGCGATTTGCGGGCCGATGCAAGCCGTTGTCCCCTCTCAGAATTTAGACGCAATCCAAACTATGCCGGATCAGCGCAGCGCCTTCAGCGCCGCGCGGCCCGCGTATTTCGCCTGCGGCCCCAGTTCCTCTTCGATGCGCAGGAGCTGGTTGTACTTGGCCGTGCGGTCGGAGCGCGCCAGCGAGCCGGTCTTGATCTGCCCGCAGACGGTGGCGACGGCGAGGTCGGCGATCGTTGAATCCTCGGTCTCGCCCGAGCGGTGCGACATGACGGCCGTGTAGCCCGCCTTGTGCGCCATCTCGACCGCGGCGAGCGTCTCGGTGAGCGTGCCGATCTGGTTGACCTTGATCAGGATCGAATTGCCGAGGCCTTTCTTGATGCCGTCCGACAGCCGCTTCACGTTGGTCACGAAGAGATCGTCGCCAACGAGCTGGCATTTCTTGCCAATCAGGTCGGTGACCAGCTTCCAGCCCTCGAAGTCATCCTCGGCCATGCCGTCCTCGATCGACACGATGGGATAGCGTGACACGAGGTCGGCGAGGTACTTGGCCTGCTCCTCGATGGAACGGGTTTTCCCCTCGCCTTCATAGACATAGGCGCCATTCTTGAAGAATTCGGTCGAAGCCGGATCGAGCGCCAAGCAGATGTCTTCACCCGGTTTGTAACCGGCCTTCTCGATCGCCTTCATCACAAAGCCCAAAGCGGCGTCGGCCGAGGCCAGGTTCGGGGCAAAGCCGCCCTCGTCGCCGACATTGGTGTTGTGGCCGTCGTCGTGCAGCGCCTTCTTCAGCGTCTGGAACACCTCGACGCCCATGCGCAGGCCTTCGGCGAAGTTCGGCGCGCCGACCGGCATGATCATGAATTCCTGGAAGTCGATCGGGTTGTCGGCGTGCACGCCGCCATTGACGATGTTCATCATCGGCACCGGCAACAGCCGCGCGGCGACGCCGCCGACATAACTGTAGAGCGGCATGCCCTTGGTATTGGCCGCCGCCTTGGCGGTCGCCAGCGAGACGCCGAGAATGGCGTTGGCGCCGAGACGCGCCTTGTTCGGCGTGCCGTCGAGCTCGATCAGCGCCTCGTCGATCTGCGCCTGCGCCTCGGCGTCCATGCCGCCGAGGGTGTCGAAGATCTCGCCATTGACGGCGTCGACCGCCTTGCGCACGCCTTTGCCCAGATAGCGCCCCTTGTCGCCGTCGCGCAGTTCGACGGCCTCATGCGCGCCGGTCGAGGCGCCCGAGGGAACCGCGGCGCGGCCGAGCGAGCCGTCCTCCAGCACGACGTCGACCTCAACGGTGGGATTGCCACGGCTGTCGAGGATTTCGCGGCCGATGATGTCGACGATGGCGGTCATGGATGCCCCTGGATCGTGGTGGATGCGGGGCTTCTACAGGATGCAGAACCCCCTTGTCATGCCCTGCACGGGCAAGGCATGCATGCCCTAGCAGAACCACACGAAAGCCATATGGCGAAGAAATCCCTCCAGCTCGGCCGCCCGGTTGCGATCCCTGCCTCACCCGAGGAGGCGGTGCTCGACCGCGTCGACAATCCGCACCGCGACACCAATTATGTCGCCCGCTTCACCGCGCCGGAATTTACCACCCTCTGCCCGATCACCGGCCAGCCGGACTTCGCGCATCTGGTGATCGACTACGTTCCCGACCGCTTCCTGGTCGAGTCCAAGTCGCTGAAGCTTTACCTCGTCAGCTTTCGCAATCACGGCGGCTTTCATGAGGACTGCACGGTCGGGATCGGCAAGCGGCTCTATGGGCTGCTCAAGCCCAAATGGCTGCGCATTGGCGGATATTGGTACCCGCGCGGCGGCATTCCGATCGATGTGTTCTGGCAGGCCGGCCGGCTGCCAAAAGATGTCTGGGTGCCTGACCAAGGGGTCGCGCCCTACCGCGGCCGAGGCTGACTGCATTTTTTGTAATTTCTACCTCAGCGTGCATACTCTCCCAGCATGGTTTAAACATTGGGGGGGACAATATGGGTGCAAAGCCAAAGGTAGCGACGCTCAAAGCCGTGTCAGCGGCAAAGCCTGGTCCGAACCCGGGCAGTTTCGATTCCTCGCCGCATGTGGGCTGGACCAGCGGCGAGATGCAGGCGCAGATCGGTTCGAAGAACAAGGACAAGAAAAAGCTCGTGATGGAGATCTGGTACGAGTTCTTCCACGACACCGCGAGCACCTATCTCTGGTCGGTGAAGTACCACATCAAGGCACAGGACAAAGACCTCGTCGGCTCCGGCTGGCACACGGTGAGCCAGCTCGCGTCGCTGAGCTTCAATTTCAAATACAAGCAAGGCAGCGCGGCCGCTGTCACCAAAACCGGCTCGCTGACGCTGAACGGTCAGTCGGACACGAGCGGCGTCTTGTTCTCCGGAAACGCGGGCAGCACCGCGTTGCTTCCCGTGTTCCAGACCAAACATGCGACCGGCGACAGGTTCGGCGGCGCCAGCGGAATACCGATCGTCTGGTAACGATCGGGATCGACCCGCACATCAGCGTGACATTCAAACCTGCGACGGCTGCGGCCGCCGCAGGAAGTGCGCGCAGGTCAGGCCGACAACGGTGAGCACCACCATTCCGAACAGCAGCACCGGCGTGATGCCGATAGTGGCCAGTCCTACGCCGTAGACGATCGGTCCCGCCGCCTGGCCGAGAAAGAAGAAGAACGAGTGCAGCGCCATGGCAGAGCCACGCGCCGCCGGCGCGAGTTCGCTCGCATAGATCTGGATCACGGCGTGCAGCATGTAGAAGCCGAAGCCGAGCAACGCGAAATTGGCGAACTCCACCGGCCACCACAGACGCAACGCAATCACCAGCAGGCAGAACCCCATCACGGCGCCGCCGATGCGCATCATGTTGGTCTCGCCCAAGAGCGCCAGCAGCCGCGAGACCGTGACGCCATAAAGCGCGCCGCCAATCCCGAATCCGGCAATGACGATGCCGGCGATCGAGGCGCGGGTCTCTCCCGCGTCGTGCATCATGGTCGCGATATGCGGGAAGACGCCGTACATGAAGACGGCCTCGAAGAAGACCGCGCCGAAGCAGATCTTCGCCAAGGGGTTACTGAAGATCGCACGGTAGTTCGGCCCCAGCGTCGACAGGTCGAAACGGCCTCTTGCTTCCTTGAGAGCGCGAAAGCCGGGAATGGCGCTCAAGAAGATGAGGCCGCCGACGCCGCACAGGACAAAGAAGACGCCGCGCCACCCGACCAGATCGCAGACGACGCCGGCAAATGTGGCGCCGAGCAGATTGCCGGTCATGATGGCGAACAGCAGGCGGCCCATCGCCACTTGGCGTTCGGCAACCGGAATGCGATCGCCGACCAGCGCAAACGAGATCGGCACCACGCCGCCCGCGGCCAGTCCGGCGACCATGCGAGCCGCCACGAGGACCTCGAAATTCTTCGCGAAGCCGCAGACCAGGGATGCCGCCGTCAGGATGAGCAGGCAGGCGAGCATCAGCCGCGACTTGCTGAACATGTCGGCGAGCGCGCCGAGCAGCGGCTGCACCAGCGCATAAGGCAGGGTGAAGGCCGTCGACAGGAGCGCCGCCGTGCGCGGCTCGACGTCGAGGCCGGCTGCGATCTGCGGAATGATCGGATCGGTCGAACGCGTGTAGAGCGCGCTCGCGAACACGACGAGCGCGATGAGATTGAGAATGCGCGTCATGCGGAGCGCCTGGCCTTACTGCTTGGCCAGGCGGTCAAACGCGATAAGCGTGCACAGCAGGCTTTCCATCTCCTTCAGCGGCACCATGTTGGGGCCGTCCGAGGGCGCCTTGTCGGGATCCTGATGCGTCTCGATGAAGACACCGGCGACGCCGACCGCGACTGCGGCACGCGCCAACACCGGCACAAATTCGCGTTCGCCGCCCGAGGAGGTGCCCTGCCCGCCCGGCTGCTGCACCGAATGCGTGGCGTCGAAGATCACCGGCGCGTGCGTCGTGCGCGCGAGGATCGGTAGCGCGCGCATGTCGGAGACGAGCGTGTTGTAACCGAACGAGGCGCCGCGCTCGGTGACCAGCACGTTGCGGTTTCCCGCGCCGGTGATCTTGCCGACGACGTTCTGCATGTCCCAAGGCGCGAGGAACTGCCCCTTCTTGACGTTGACCGTCGTGCCCGTCTCGGCGGCGGCAATCAGCAGATCGGTCTGGCGGCACAGGAAGGCCGGGATTTGCAGCACGTCCACGGCCTCGGCTGCCCGCGCGCATTGCTCAGCTTCGTGCACGTCCGTCAGCACGGGCAGACCCAAGGTCTCGCGGACCTCGGCAAAGATGGGGAGTGCGGCGTCGAGCCCGAGACCGCGCGCACTTTTGGCCGAGGTGCGGTTGGCCTTGTCAAAGGAGGTCTTGTAGACGAGGCCAAGTCCGAGCCTGGCCGCGATCTCCTTCAGCGCCGAGGCCATCTCTAGCGCATGCGCGCGGCTTTCGAGCTGGCACGGCCCGGCGATGAGCGCCAGCGGCAGGTCATTGCCGAAGCGCACGGAACCGACCGCGACGGTGGCGTTGGGAATAAGAGTCTGGTCCAAAAGTCTTGTCCTCGCGGCCGGACCATGGGGCCGGGACGGCGCCCGGTCAACGGCCCTGTCCGGCCGCCGGCTCGAATACCAGGATCGCACCCATCGCGTCCTCCGAACCGATCACCGTCGTGTCACCCGCATCGAGACCGGCAAGGCCGGCGACTTCGGGCACGGCTTGCAAAACGCTGGGATCGGCGACGGTCAGACGCAGCGCCGCGAGCCGCGCGCCATCGCCACTGTCCGGAGGCTTGACGCCATAGCGCTCCAGAATGGCACCTGGCGCGACGACATCGATGGCCCCACGAGGCAGGGCGATGGAAAAGCCTCCCTCCACCGCCTCGGCCCGCGCGCCGGTGAATGATTCGAGGAAGGCCCGATGATCCTCAGGCTCTTCAGCCACGGCGACGACGCCGGCAACGGCGACGACTCCGTTGGCATGGCGCTGGAATGCCCGGTCCCAGAAATTGTCAGGATGGTGATGCTGACAGGCCGCGAAATGGATGTCGGGCGCCGCTTTGTCCTCGGCGAACGCCAGCGAAAAGCCGACCTTCACGGTCGTGCCGTCCGGGCGCCTGCCCTCGCGCTCGAATGTCAGCGTCTCAGAGGCCGCAATCCCTGCTGTGCGAAATGCAGCCTGGTCGGCGCGTGCGTCACGCGTATTGAGGATAAGAAGCGAGAAGCCTTGCGCCCGTGCGATGAAGTCGCGGTTATAGGCGGCGAACAGCCGCGAGAAGCCGTCGTCGCCGAGCTTGTCCGGCTCGGCGAAGGTCAACAGCTCGATGAAGAAGCCGGGCATCTGCACGATGTGATTGTGCGTGCCCCACGGATGCTTGTTGCGCGCGCCGACCGTGAACCCGAGTTGACGATAGAGATCGGCCGCGGCATCGAGATCGCGCACGGCATGAACAATATGGTCGAGCCCGCCGGGCATGCTTTGCATCCGCGCTATACCGTCAAAAGGCGCCGAGCATGATGACGCACAAGACCGGAAATTGAAATGGCCGCGTGCGCCCGAACTGGACTCGCTCGCATGAGTCGCATGCGAATCAAACTGTCAAAACGGCACCACTAAATTGTTCGAGACGTCTGTCGCTACCGGCACCAGCGAGCAAATTTGGCGTAAAAGTGTCCTTTGGAATCACTAAGGGAATGATGCAATGCAAAAGCCACTCGCGGA
>Ga0310811_10001939_pt1 | contig 25702 bp, 19 predicted proteins | sample YCmetagenome_FD_207642 | JGI IMG/M metagenome (GOLD analysis project Ga0310811, IMG submission 207642) | Soil microbial communities from experimental microcosm in Duke University, North Carolina, United States - YC | ecosystem: Engineered > Artificial ecosystem > Soil microcosm > Unclassified ... | reverse complement strand
GCCGCATAGAGGGCAACGCGATCTTCCACTCGGACCGCGGATCTCAATATACATCGAAGGAATTCCGTGACAAGCTGACCCGGCTCGACATGCGGCAAAGCACGGGAAGAACAGGATCCTGTTTCGACAACGCCGCGGCCGAGAGCTTCTTCGCCGTCCTGAAAAGCGAGATCGGCGTCCGGGAATGGGCAACCCGAGCCCTGGCCAGGAACCAAGTGTTTCGGTGGATCGCCGCGTACTACAACCGCAAGCGGCTGCACTCAAGCATCGACTATCTAACACCAGTACAAGCACGCGTGAGGTATGGTCAACCAGTCGCCCTCGCGGCATAGATCAAACGTGTCGGGGATCCAGGGGCCACTTCAGCTCCCGGCGCGATCCACGTGGCGGACCGCTGGCCGGCACCTCTACGTCTCTCAGAGTTGCACGGGGCTCCGCTCTGGGCCCGTGAGGACGTGGTTCCGTCGATGTTGTGGGACGCGAATCCCCGAGCCGCAGCGTCGGGGTCTGGAAATGATGCCGCTTGCGGCGATCGATGTCGGGACTTCTGAATGCGGGCACGACCTCGACGGGATTTCCTACGCATGGAAGGGGTCCGCATCGGGGTCGTGCCGGTGCAATCATTCTGATCAATGCTATGACAGGCTGGGTATGTCAGCAGGATCCGTCGCTCTTCCAGATGTTCCATGCGATGGCCGAGCCAGGCGCGACACCGGTGGAGACATAGATGGCGGTGTAGTTGACGCTGTTATAGGAGACTTCCGCGCCGTCGTAGTAGGTTGTGGTGGAGTTCCAGGCCGCGTAGCAACTACCACCCCCGCCGGTGGTCGGAGTCGGGGTCGGCGAGGTCGGTGGCGTGGTAGAGGGCGGCGGGTTGCTGCCGGCGCCAGCGCTCAGGAAGCCCGCGGTGAACTGGCCCGTGCTCTGCGAGACCTCGCTGCAGGTCGACAGGGCGTTGGCGGAGCCGCTGCAGGGCTGGTCCCGGTCGACCGACCAGAACGCCAGCCGACCCACGCCGTTCGTGTGGGCCCACGAGGCCACCGTCGAGGCGTCGGCCAGGGTGAAGGTGGAGCCGTCGTCGTTCTTGCCGATCATCGGGGTGATTCCGATGTTCGCGTACGAATATGAGGAGTTGATCGCCTTCATCTGGGCGAGCGTGGCCTGGGCCGCGCTGATCGCGGCTTGGCCCATCTCGACCGAGGTGCCCTCGTAGTAGTCCATGGTCATGAGGTTGACCGTGGGGATGGTCATGCCCATGTTCGCGGCGTCTTGGATCAGGTCGACCCCGTAGTTGGTCAAGCCGCTGGGCAGCACGGGGATGGTGATCGAGTAGCTGGCGCCGATGTCCTTCATCGCCTGGAGGGTCCGGTCGATGCTGGCGGTGTCGGCGATCGCCGCGCCCTCGATGTCGAAGTCAAGCGAGGAGGCGCCGTAGTCGCTCAGCAGCGCCTGGTATCCCGCGTCGATCGTCGATTGGGTGGTGCAGGTGAAGGACAGCGGCTCGCCGCCGGCGCCGCCGGAGGAGATGATCACCGAGGCGCCCGCCGACTTGGCCGCGCTGATCTCGCCGCCGATCGTCGGGTCGGAGCCGATCGGGAGGGTGTCACCCCACTCCTGGTTGCAGCCGACGCCGATGGCGAACGCGGCCGTGAAGCCGCGCAGCCCGTCGGAGGAGATGACCGTGTTCAGGACACTTTCCTGCGAGTTCGACATGTCCACGTACGGCGCGAGGTACGCCCCGGTGGACGCCGCCGGGATCACCTGCGAGGTGTTTGCGCTGGCGCTGGCGGCGAGCGCGCCGCCAGCGACCATGAGGCTGACCGCGCTCGCCACGGCGATGCCGGTCCGCCGGTAATGGCGGCTGCGGTGTGGTCCGGCCTCGGGCTCTGCGGTCGGCGGGCCGCTTACTCCAGGGTGCATGGATGCACTCCTCTTCTCGGTGGGTGCGGGTGTGGGAGTGGTTCGGGCGTGGGAAGTACCCTGACTGCCAAGAGTCGTGAGGTATTCTCAGCTGTCACGGTAGATTGTGGTCTGGACCAATCGAGGCGTCAAGACGGCGCGAAAGACCTCGCGTAGGTCGATGTCGTGCACAAATCTGCACGGAGCTTCGTGGGTGGCGGACGGCGGTCTGACTGGTCGTGGACTGCCGCGTCCGGAGAAGAGCACTGATGTCTGAGTTCGAGTGGACGAAGGCCGAAGCGAACGAGGGGGCGATCGTCGATTACTCCGAGCAAGCCGGCTCGCGGGGTGGGGGTCTTCGCGTCCGGGTTGTGTTGGCCCGTGATCCCCGCGGCGCGGATCAGGGTGGCCTGGGCTGTGGCCATGGCCAACGACCGGCGAAGCCTGCCCGGTCGGGGTCCAGGGTCCAGACGCGGTGCTGCGGGTGGCGCCGACCATGGCGTGACGCAGAGCCTGCTCGAGAACTGTTCTCCCGGCGCCTGGCCGGCTGGTCGATCGCCGAGCACATGCGCACCGACCTGGTCACCGACGCCCTCAAGGCGGCCGCGGCCACCCGCGGCGGGGATCTACAAGGGGCGATATTTCACAGCGACAACGGCGCGCAATACGTCTCGAAGCAGTTCGCCGAGCTCTGCGACACACTCGGTGTCACCCGTTCGCGCGGCGCGGTGGGCACCAGCGCGGACAACGCTGCGGCCGAGGCGTTCAACTCCAGCCTCAAACGCGAGACGCTCCAAGGCGCCAAGCGCTGGCCAGGAGCTCGCGCCGCCCGCCTCGCCGTCTTCCGGTGGGTCAACCGCTACAACACCCGACGGCGCCACTCCACCCTCGGCAACCGCAGCCCCGTCGACTACGAACACCGATCCGCTACCCTAGCCACAGCCGCATAACAATCAGTGTCCATGCCTCAGGGACAAGCCCCCTTCGTGACCGCGGTCTTCTTCGGTAGGTGGGGCACGGTTGGTCTTGTCGATGGTTCCGTAGACCGTTGACCGGGGCACGCCGAAAAGTTCGGCGATCTGCTGGACGGTCGTCGTGTAGCCGTTGGGCGAGCACGGCCTGGTCCGTGGTGAGCTTGGGCCGGCGCCCGCCGACCCGGGCCGCGGGCCCGCGCCGAGGCGAGTCCATCGTTGGTGTTCGCCACGGTCAGTTCGCGTTGGAGCTCGGCGAGCGCGGACAGCATCCCGAACATTGCCCGCCCTTCCATGGCGGAGATGTCGATGCCCTGCTCAATGGCGTGCAGTCCGATGCCGCGCTCGCGCAGGTCGGCGCCGAGGGTTATCAGGTGCAGCACGGAACGGGAGAGCCGGCCGAGTCGGGTGACCTTCCGGCTGTCGCCCTCGCGAGGCAGTTGGACGTCGAGCTTCGGGCCGGGACGCTTTTTTCGCGCTGCTCGCGGTGTCGACACGGCAGAGGGCCCGCCGGTGGTCTCGCCCGCACCAGGATCCAACCGCCGCCGTCCGCCATATCCTCGATGACCGGCGACGACAAGCCCAAGAACATCAAATACTCACCAGACAATCGACATAACGCACGGATCATAGTGACGCATCCTGACGCCCCGTCACCACCGGAAGTGCGACAGAGCCGATAGCGTTACAGACCCCTGCTCATCTCCATGCTTCGATGATCTGGCCGGGTCCCCACGCCACGTCGACTTCACTGTCGGGGGGAAGGTCTGTGCCGGAGAGGCTGGCGATGACGGTACCGGTGTGTCCTGGCTGGTAGCCAGGGACCTGTGTGGCCGCGGTTCGGTGGGTGGTGAGGTCGTGGCGGTCGAAGGGTGTGTGGAGCCATTTGATGGAGCCGGTGAAGTAGATGTGTCGGGCGGTGGGGGAGTGGTCGGCACCGACCAGGTCGATTTCGGGGTCGAAGCGCCGGTTCCACCAGCCGCCGACCGCTGCGGCCTCGGGCCAGGGTAGTGCCCCGGTGGTGGCGGCGAGTTCGAGTGCTTCGCGGATGAGGGGTTCGACGGCCCGGCCGCGGTAGCTGTGCCAGCGTCGCTCGATCAGCCGGTAGGCGGCCTCGGTGCGTCCTCGGCGTACCAGGTCCTCGGCTTGGCGAAGGGCGGCGAGGTAGAAGCGCAGGCTCGGGTCGGCGATCCGGTAGAGGGCGGGCTTGCCCGGCTGGGTGGAGAGGGGGTTGTCGATCTGCAGGACGTGTTTGTCCTCGGTGAGCCGGTGCAGTAGGGGGGAAAGGCTGCCGGAGGCGATCGCGCCTTCGCGTCCGCCGGCTGCGGCAGCAATGTTTGCGTGGGTCCGCTCGCCTGCTCCGACTGCCTCGAGTACCCGCCGGGCCTGGTCCGGCTGGGGGAACTCGGCGAGCAGCGAGGCTGCCGGAACGGAGAAGACCGCGGAGGCGGGGTCGGCGCATTCCTGTTCGAGGAAGCTGGAGGTGGGCATCGCGTCGGGCCAGGCGCGCAGGATGCCGGGCAGTCCGCCGGAGACCAGGTGCGCGTCGATCGCGTCGGCCCCGGTCAGGCCGAGGGCGTCGCCGGTTTCGGCGGGGTTGAGCGGGCCGAGGACGAAATCGTCGGCGCGTCCGTAGAACGGCTGGTCGTAGGCGGTCAGCCGCTGCATCATGTGCAGATCGCTGCCGAGTAGGAGCAGGAGGACCGGGCGGGGGGAGAGCAGGCGGTCCCATGCGGTCTGCAACGCCCCGTCGAACAAGCTGTCTTGTTCGGCCAGCCATGGCATCTCGTCGAGCACGACGACACAGGGGGAGTCCGGCAGGGCACCGGCCAGTACGCGCAGCGCGTCAGGCCAGTTCCCGGACTCCAGGTCGGGGACCAGGGCTGGGTCGCGTGGTAAGACGGAGTCCCGCAGTTCGCGGGTGAACGCGGACACCGCCTCGACCGGGGAAGCCCCCTTGGTCGCGGTGAAGTAGAAGTACGGCACGCCCGCGCGGTCGCAGAACTCTTGGACCAGCCGTGACTTGCCGACCTGGCGACGCCCGCGGATCGCGAGTGCGACCCCGCTATGGCCGCTACGGACACGCGAGAGCCGCTTGTCCAACAGCGCCAACTCCCGCGCGCGCCCCACAAACCCGACCGCCACACTCCACCTCCACCATGTAGCTAGCATCTATGTAGATTCATGCTACACGAGTGACGTGCGCCTGAGCAGCGCATGTGCGCGAGCGGGCCGAGAACGGTGCGGGCGGGTGGGTCGTTCGCGCCGGTTGTCGGGGTAGAGCCCGGCCATCTTGCCGTCGACTTCTCCGGGCCGTCCCCGGGACAACTCCCATGACCGGATCTCTCGCAGTGTGCCCGGAGATACCCCATCGATCACCGAGAACGGCTGGCTCTTCCTGTGCGGATGATGTGGAAGCGCGGCACGCACCGCCGCCGGCGGCTTACTCGGCATCGCTCCAAAGCTGGAATGACATGACCACAGGTTCCCATACCTGCCCGGGACTCCGCCACGACATTCAACTCGTTGGCCAACTGGACCAGACCCTGCTGATGTCCATGCCGCGGGGCTGTTGGGCGCTGGCCGTCTTCACTCCGCTGTTGCGCCGTTTTGTTCGAGCATGATCCGCACGTTGTCATGCGGCACAGCGCCCGAACTGCAGTATCCGTATAGCCGCCGCCATACTCGTCCCGAAGTCCCGGCTGGGTACGGGTCGGTGGAGCGGGTCGCAGGCTGTGGAGATGTCCGTCGACTGCCCGGCAACCTCCTCATGGCTGGCCGCGCGGCCTTGCGATCACGGGACTGTGACGCCGTGTCAGGACGGGGCGTCGGCATAGGCCGCACATCAAGACATGTCGGGTCACGATTCAATCTTCCTCCGCCCGCCGCCCTTGACGAACTCGCGAGAGGGGGCCAGCATCAGGCAGGAAACTCTCTGACATCGTTGTCATTGCGCGCGATCAGGGCTTTCGGTGCATGCCCCGCTGCCCTGGTCACCCCTGACGACGCTCATGCTCACCGGCCTAGCCCAGGCGAGCACCGCGAGCCCGAGCGCCAGCGCCTCACCGAATCCGAGAGCCAGCGCATCCCAGAACTCCGGCGCCTCCGGCCCCGCGAGCACCGCCAAGACGTCCGCCGCCGGAAAGGGCGGCACCTGCGAGGTGACCGCCACCGGCCACCTCGCCGACTGCCAGAAGCCGGTCGCCCCGAGCAAGCTGCCGGCCGGGGCCAAGAACAACACCATCATCAGCTCGCCCGTCGCCGATCTGGCCTCCCTGGTGGACGCCCGGACTTGGACGACCGGCGGTGGCAACACCTTCCCCGGTGCCGAGGCGCCGTACGGGATGGTGCAGTGGTCCCCCGACACGCTGCCCAACAACAACGCGGGCGGCGGCTACGGCTTCACCGACACCACCCTCAAGGGCTACAGCCTGACCCACATCTCCGGGCCCGGCTGCGGCGCCGCGGGCGACGTGCCGATCCTGCCGCTGACCACGGCGCTGCCGTCCGGATCCGACCCGAACAACGTGAACTCCGCGTTCAGTCACACGAACGAGGTCGCCCAGGCCGGCTACTACTCCGCGCAGAGCGGGGACGCCTCGGCCCCGGTCACCTCCGAGTTCACCGCCACCGAGCACAGCTCGATGGGCCGGTTCACCTTCCCGTCGACCACGACCGCGGGCTTCGACATCAAGCTCCAGGCGAGCCAGAACGGCGACACCGCCGACACGGCCCAGATCGTCGGCGATGACGAGGTCACCGGCTCGGTCACGAGCGGCGACTTCTGCGGCGAGCAGGTCAACGACGGCCAGTCGCAGCTCTACACGCTGTACTTCGACATCAAGTTCAGCACGCCGTTCACCTCGTCGCAGGTGATCACCGAGTCCGGCAAGACCAGCCCGGCCGCCGTGTACGTGGGCTTCGACACCACGTCAAACCCGGTCGTGCAGGCGAAAGTCGGCATTTCCTACGTGAGTACGGCCAACGCCGCACTCGACATCCAGAAGGAGAACCCGGGCTGGGACTTCGACTCCGTCAAGGCGTCGACCCAGAACACCTGGGACCAGCTGCTCGGCAAGATCAAGGTCTCCGGCGGCACGTACTCCAAGACGCAGGAGTTCTACAGCCTGCTGTACAAGGACTTCATCCAGCCCAACGTCACCAGCGACGTCAACGGCCAGTTCATGGGTGCCGACGAGAAGGTGCACAGCGTCTCGGGCGCGCAGAAGAACCAGTACGGCATCTACTCGGGCTGGGACATCTACCACTCGCTGGCCCAGTTGCAGGCGCTGCTCGATCCTTCGGCGGCATCTGATCAGGCGCAGTCGCAGGTGAACTACTACGCCGAGGACGGCATCCTCCAACAGTGGGGCTACCTGCAGGCGAACAACTACGTGATGGTCGGCGACCCCGAGGACGCCATCATCTCGGACTACTACGCCTTCGGCGCCAAGAACTTCGACCTGAAGTCCGCGCTCGCCGACATGCTCAAGCAGGCGACCACGACGAACGACGTGCGTCCCGGCCAAGGCCTCGAGGACAAGTACGGCTACCTCCCCGAGGACGGCACGTACAACGCGTGCTGCAACCCGCACGGCGTGATCGCGACCATGCTGGAGAACGACTCCTCGGACCTCGCGCTCTCGAGCTTCGCGGCCTCGCTCGGCGACTCGAGCGACGCGTCGATGCTCGCGAAGCGGGCGAACAACTGGGAGAACACGTTCGACCCGAGCAACGGCCTGCTGACCGCCCGCTATGAGAACGGGCAGTTCGAGCAGGGCATCGTCCCGACCACCCAGCAGAACAACGAGCCCGACTATGTCGAGGGCGACGCCTACGAGTACCTGTGGGACGTGCCCAACAACTACCCGGCGCTGTTCAACCTGCTCGGGGGCCCCTCCAAGGTGATCCCGGCGCTCACCTCATACCTGTCTCAGCCCAACGGCAACGGCATGTACGCCGAGATCGCCAACGAGTTCAACCTCGGTGAGCAGTACGCGCTCTACTACGCGGGCGACCCGTCCGCCGCGCAGAACGCGGTGCACACCATCGAGACCACCGTCTACAACCCCGGGCCGAGCGGCCTCGCCAACAACGACGACCTCGGTGCCGAGAGCTCCCAGTTCATCTGGGAGGAGCTGGGCCTGTACCCGGAGAACCCGGGCACCGACACGCTCCTGCTCTCCACCCCCGGCTTCGCCGACGAGCAGATCTCGCTGTCCAACGGCAAGACCATCAGCATCAGCGCGCCGAACGCCCAGAACGAGTACTACGCGAGCTCGCTGAAGATCAACGGCACGCCGGACCAGCAGCTCTCCACGACACTGCGCGCGCTCAGCAACGGCGCCCAGCTGGACTGGAAGCTCAGCTCGACGCCGACCAGCTGGGGCACCGCGCCGCAGGACGCCCCGGTGTCCTACTCCGCGGGCGAGTCCGCGACGGTCGGATACCTGGCGAACCAGACCGCTGATGTCGCGCCCGGCAAGTCGGCCACGGTCACCGTGGGCGCGGACAACGCCACCGACGCGACCCAGCACGTGCAGGTGAAGATCACCGCGCCGGCAGGCGTGACGATCTCGCCGTCCACGGCCACGATCTCGGTGCCGCCGCACGGTACGGCCACCGCGAAACTGACCGCCACGGCAGCGGCCGGGACGACGGAGAACTTCTACGCCGCACCCGTCACGCTGACGACGCAGAGCACGGGCAAGACACAGTCGCTGAACCAGACGATCCTCGTCACCACGCCGGGCAGCCTGCTCTCGACGTTCAACAACGTGGGCATCTCCGACTCCACCGACGAGGCGGTCGCGAACTTCGACGGCGACGGCTACAGCTACTCCGCCGCGGCGCTCGCCGCCGACGGTCTCACCGCCGGCAAGAGCACCACGATCAACGGTGTGTCGTTCGACTGGCCGCTGCCGTCGGCCGGATTCCCGAACAACACGATCGCCGAGGGCCAGACTGTCAACGTGACCGCGGCCGCCGGAACACAGCAGCTCGCGTTCCTCGGCGCGGCCACCAACGGCCCGCTCACGGCGCCGCTGACCCTGCACTACTCGGACGGCACTACGACCACGTTCTGGCTGGGCCTGAGTGACTGGACGCTGAACGCCGGCAGCAGCAAGCCGGCGTACGGCAACACGTCCGCCGCCGCAATGCCCTACCGGAACTGCGCGGCGTGCCCCGGCGGGCAGCAATCGGTCGGCACCGACGTGTTCGAGGCCTCCGTCCCGGTCGACGCGGGCAAGACGCTGACCAGCGTCACCCTGCCCGACGAGACCGGCAGCGGCCAGGAGCACATCTTCTCCATCGGCACCTCGACCACGGCCGCGTCCGGCCCGGTCGTAACCTCGCTGAGCGCGTCCACGGCCAAGGCCGGGGACCAGGTGACGATCAAGGGATCCGGCTTCGGCGCCTCCCAGGGCAGCGGCTACGTCGCCTTCAGCGACAACGGCACCAACTGGGGCGCGCCCGGCAACTCGGCGACGTTCACCGTCGACAGCTGGAGCGACACGGCGATCACCTTCACCGTGCCGAACCCCAGCGGCACCAACGGCGCGTTCCACGTCTGGCCGGGCACCCCGGCGGCGGTGACCGTGGTCAACGACGCGGGTGGCGTCTCGGACAGCCCCGAACTGGGGATCACGCCGACCGCCAACATCTCCGACTACGTGAACAACGTGGGCATCTCCGACGATGGCAGCACCACGTGCACGGCGGACTTCGACGGTGACGGCTACAGCTACTCATCGGCGGCGCTCGCAACGGCCGGCCTCAAGCCGGGCGGCACGGTCACCGCCGACGGCCTCACCTACACGTGGCCGAACGTCGCCTCCTGCACCGAGGACAACATCCTGGCGGCCGGGCAGACCATGCTGGTCGGCGGAACGAGCGGGGCGAGCAAGCTCGGCCTGCTCGAGTCCTCGACCAACGGCCTCACCTCCGGCCCGCTGACGATCACCTACACCGACGGCACGTCGAGCACCGCCACCCTCTCCTCCAGCGACTGGGCGGGCGGTCCCGGCACCGGCGAGACCGCGGTCGCCACGATGCCGTACCGCAACGCGAGCGGCGGCGGGTCGCAGTCGATCACGATGTACATCTACGCCACGTCGATACCGATCGACTCGTCGAAGACGGTCGCGTCGATCACCCTGCCCGACATCAGCAACTCCGTCGGATCCAGCACCTCGGCCATGCACATCTTCGCGGTGACCACCGGCTGAGGATCTGGCTGACCGTAACACCGCGACGACACACCACCGCCGCGGCCGCACCAAAGGGCCTGCCCGCCGACACCCTCGGCGGGCAGGCCCTTTGCCTGATATGCGGATTCCCCACGCTGAACGACGCCCTCCCGCTGACCGCTGCGACGGCCCGGCCGGTGCCCCCGCATCGCCGCGTGCGTGGTACGTGACCACGGAGCAGTATGATGCCCTCGGACGGCAGACCGCGGTCTACGAGCCGGGGCAGTCCGCCTCGACCGGTACGCCGAACCTGAAGTTCAGCTACAACGTCTCCGACAGCGCCGCGTCCGTCGTCGACAGCTACACGCTCAACGACGACGGCACCTACCGCGAGACCGAGGTGCTGTATGACAGCATGCTGCGGTCGCGCGAGAGCCAGGCCCAGACGGTGGGCGGCGGCCGCGACATCAGCGACGTCTACTACAACACGGACGGTCTCGAGTCGGAGACGACCGGCCAGTACTACAACAGCTCAGCGATCTCCACGACCTACGTGCAGGCGCAGTCCGGCGTGGTGCCCTAGGCAACCGGCTACACGTAGGACGGCGACGGACGTAAGACCGCGATGATCGCCTACGCTCTCGGCGCGCAGACGTGGCAGATCACGTACTGGGGTCCTGAGACTATCGCTGCGCGGAACGACGATAAGGAACGGACATTGGATCATGCCCGTGACCAGCGCTAACTTCTAGCGGCGTGTCAGTTGAGAATTTCTCTGAAAAGCAGGTAGCCCGCTACGGCCGGTTCGCCGGCGACCCGACGCCCCAGGAGTTGGAGGAGTTCTTCTTCCTGGACGAAGCCGCGCTGGAGTTCGCTCGAACGAAGCGGCGGGGCTACAACCGCCTTGGATGACCGGTGCAGTGGGGCACGATGCGGATGCTCGGGATGTTCCTGTTCCATCCTTCGCAGGTTCCGGATGTGGTCGCCGAGTTCGTGGCCGAGCAGCTCGGCGGCGTGGATGCGGCGGCTCTGAAGCAGTACCCGGACCGGGAGCAGACGCAGTGGGACCACTCGCGGGAGATTCGGGACCTGCTCGGGCTGCGTGAGTTCATCACAGATACGGCCTCGTGCAGCGATCTTGGTGTTCGGCCTGTTCGCGATCCTCGGATACCAGTTCTCGCCGCGCAACGCGGACATCTCCGACGCCCGGCTCTGGCGCTTCGCGATGAACGTCGACTACGGGGCGCTGGAGGCCGTCTCCCGTCAGCGCATCCAGACCGAGAAGATCGAAGCGCACTGGGAGGACATGCTCAGGGTCGCCGGCTCCCTCCAGACCGGACGCGTCCGAGCCCACGACCTCTGCGGATGATGAACACAGACGGGCGCACCACGGGGGCCTGGGCGAGGCCTTCGCGCACTACGGCCGGATCTTCAAAACCCTCCATCTGCTTCAATATATTGATGCTGAGGCGTGCCGGCGAATGATCGGGGTGCAGCTGAATATCGGCGAGGTCCGCCACGCTTTGGCTCGTCGGATCTTCTTCGGCCGGCTCGGCGAGCTGCGCCAGGGCTATCGCGAGGGCATGGAGGACCAGCTCGGCGCGCTCGGCCTGGCTTTGAACGCCGTCGTCTACTGGAACAGCCTGTATATCGACGCCGCGGTGAACGAACTCGAAGCCTCCGGCTGGGGGCTGTCGGACGAGATCAGGGCGCGCCCGTCGCCACTGGTGTTCGAGCACATCAACTTCCACGGCCGCTACCCGATCGTGCGCACCCACACCGACGGTCAACTACGGCCCCTGCGCCCGCTCAGCGGCGGAGGCGAGTAACTCCAGACCACCGCCCTGCTAGCCCCGTACGGGCCGGGCAGGGCGGTGCGGCGGTCGCTGTCATCGTGGAAGTGCAGCAAGCAGCCCCCACCGTCGCCGGGACCATTTCCTCACCGCACGCGTCGAGCGGGGCGCGACTTCACACCTCTGCTCCGGTCGGGAACCGCGACCGGGCAGTTCCGTTCAGGCCACGAGCAAGCGCAGGCCGAGGTCTGCCGCATCCAGGGCGAGGAGGTCGCGGTTGCGCTCGGCCCACCGGCCTGAGGAGAGGTCGTCGCGGAGTATGTCCACCGCGCGTTGCTCGGCCTCCGGCCCGAGTTTGGTCCAGACCGAAACCGCGCGGCGCACATGCTCGTCCAGGTACGCCTCGGGCCGGCGCCAGTAGGCCTCGAAGAAGCCGTCAGCGCAGTCCCACGGGATCAGTACCGGCTCCGCGCGGCCGCCGATCGCGCGAGTCATGTCCGCGAGTGAGGGCAACTGCTGCGCGACAAGGCTGTCGAACTCGGGAAGGTAGTCGCGGCTGAGCCAGAACCGCTCTCGCCAGCCGATGGCGCTGGCGTCGAACGTGAACACCACGACACGTCGGGCCACGCGGCGCATCTCGCGCAGCCCGGCGATCGGATCCTGCCAATGATGAACGGTGCTGAACGCCATCGCAGCGTCGAAAGACTGGTCCTCGAACGGCAGGTGCTCCGCGTAGGCGGCCACGCACGGCGCCGCGCCCGCAGGACGTTGCGCACGCATGACCGCCGACGGTTCCACCGCCGTGACCTCGCGGTCGACCGGCTCGTAAGAGCCAGTGCCGGCCCCGACGTTCAATACCGTCCGCGCGTCTCCGAGCGCGTCCCAGACCTTCTCGGCGATCCGCGGCTCGGTACGCCGCGTCTAAGCGGACCCGATCTTGTCGTACAGTTGCGCTCCGAACATCTTCAGCTGTTCCTCCGGTGTCGTGGTGATCCCCATAGCCCGTGCTTCCAGTTCTGTGTCGATGGCCCTCACCATGGCGGCAGCGTGGTCGCGCTGTTCCAGCAGCAAGCCGCGCAGCCGGTGCAGGTGTGCGACCGCGTTGGTGGCCGGGTCATCAACCAGGTCCGCGATCTCGCGCAGTCCGAAGCCCAGCCGCCGGTAGGCGAGCACCTCCCGCAGCCGTTCCACGTCGCCCGCCGAGTAGGCCCGGTACCCGGCCGCGGTCCGCGCGGACGGCTGCACGAGGCCGATCTCGTCGTAGTGATGCAGTGTGCGGACGCTCACGCCGGCCAGTTCGGCCACGCGCCCGACGGCCAGGTGTTCTTCCATGGCCCCGACTATGCGGCATGACGTCACGTGAGGGTCAAACGCTTCGATGCGCTCTGGGCGGCGGTCGGCACCGGCCAGCCGAAGCCTCATGCCGTGGTCGAGGCGAAGGATCACGCCTGATTGACTTGCGGTGGCCTCTCTGCGTCGACACCAATCACAATTGGAGGCGGAATCGTTCGATTGCGCCCCCTCGGCCCGATCCAATGAAGCCGGCCCGCCGAACTACGGAAACGCCGCCGCGATCCAATCAGATCTGATCCATACTTACGCCTCCCATTTCGCCCCCTGAAGTGGGCTGCAACGCCGCCGGGAGTCGCCCGGTGCACGGGAGGGGAAGATCACCATACCGTTGTCGCCGTGCACCGACCGGGCCGCGGACGCCGAACGGTGACCGACCGGATATACCTGCGCCACTCCACCGACAAGCAGACCAACGCCCGCCAGCGCCACGCCCTGGCTCCGCTGATCACCGCAGGTTCCCCGGTCTACGAGGACCCGGCAACCTCCACCCGAGTCCTGTCCCTGAACCGCGCCGGGTTCACCCGGCTGCTGCACGAGGCCGCGGTCGACGACACCATCCGCATCGCGGACGCCGCCAGGTTGTTCCGCTCGGTCGGCGACATCCTCACGCTGCGACCCGTGCTCATCCGGCGCGGGCTGCACCTGCGCGTTGAATCCGGTCTGCTCTCCGGCATCGACCTGGCCAGCGACGACCCGGGCACCAAGATGATGACCGGCGTCCTCGCCTCCGTGCTGGAGTTCCAGCGCGACATGATCAGCGAGAACACCCGGGATGGCGTGGCCGCGGCCGAAGTCTCCGGCAAGACCCTCGGCCGGCCCGCCGCCCTCGCCGCCGCGGCGGCCGACGATGTCGTCGATGCGTACCGCGAAGGCGCGGCCATGAAGGCTCTGGCCCGTCAGCACCGCGTCGCACCGAAGACCATCCGCCGCGTCCTGGTTCCGCTCTCGGTGCCGAGGGTGCCAGCCCGGCCGAGCGCAAAGCTCACCGCGTCTACGCCTCCCGCATCACGGCGGCCACAGCATCCTGACCCGGCAGGCCGTCGGCATCTCAGCACACCCCGACGTACACACCGGCTACAGGGCCTGCCAGCAGCGCGGATCCTTATCGTTGTTAGCGATAGTCCCCGAACCCGGATCAGCTACGAGGCCCTCGGGCTGACCCCGGAGCGCACCGGCGAGAAGTTCGTCCTCGGCGGCGACAACACGTACGGCGGCAAGGTGGTCGTGAACCCCTCCGGGGGACTGCTCCCCAAGGGCCACCCATTCGGCGCCACCGGGCTCGCCCAATGCGCCGAACTGGTCTGGCAGCTACGTGGCCAGGCCGAATCCCGCCAAGTCGAAGGCGCCCGAACCGCACTCCAGCACAACATCGGCCTCGGCGGCGAATGCGTGGTCACCCTCTACGAGACGAGGGATACTCAGTCGTCACTCGGCCAGTTGTAGGGCAGGAACTTCCCATCGAAGGTGACGACGACGTGCTCAGCGCCGTCGTGGGTTGCGCGCCCGATGTCGAGCTTGAAGTTGATCGCGCTCATGATCCCGTCGCCGAACTGCTCGTGGATCAGCTCCTTCAGGGCCGGTCCGTAGACCTGGAGCGCCTCGTAGAAGCGGTAGATCGTCGGATCGGTCGGCACGGCGGTGGGAAGCCCACCGCGGTACGGAACCGCGGCGAGCACCGGCACGGCTTCCGTCGGCAGGTCGAGCAGTTCGGCGATGTGCTGCGCGCTCTCCGGCGGGAGTGGATGCTGACCCAGCAGCGCCGCCGTCGTCCAGACGAGCGGGCAGTCGATCGCCTCGGCCAACTGCTGCCACGACAGGCCCTTGGCCAACCTGTTGGCGACGATCGCCGCCGTCACCTCGTCACGGTTCATCGTTGGAGACCTTCCTGTCTAGTGTCAGACGAGGGCAGGAGCGGGCAGGTACGGGGTGATGTTGCGCCACCGGCCCGACGCCGGGGGGGATAGCGTCAGACCGGGCGCGTCAACCCGTCCAACCGGGGGGATGGTCCAAAACGGGAGCGCCTGCCGAAGCAACTGGCATCGCGCCGATCCTAGCAATGACCCGAACACGCTCATAAGCCCACCGGGCAACGACTTGGGAAAGAACGTCACCGCCTCCGGCGCGGACCACTCCTCGCAGAGCCCCCGCGCGAACACCGCCGTGGCCCGGCCGCGTCGGGCGGCGTGCGTTCTGTTGGCCGGTTGGGAAGGACGCGGTGGGCCGGTGAGCAAGACGGAAGTCCAGGACGAAGTGCTGTACGTGGTGCGGCGGGCGTGGATGTCGGCAAGAGGTTCGTGATTGATTGCGTGCGTGTGCACTCCGGACCGGCGCCGGGCGGGGACGTGGAGTTTGGAGACAGAGCGGTTTGGTCAGACCGCTCGTCGGGTTGCGCGCAGGACGACATCGCTGACGTGGTGTGTGCTGGCCGCGCCGGGGGGCCGTTTCCGGGTTTCGTGGATCTCGACATTCCAGGTCTCGGGGTCGGCGCTGAGCGCGGCGGCGACCTCGTCGACTCCGACGAAAGCCTCCGGGTCGTACATCCGGGTTTGAGTCGCCGCGTCCGCCGCGTCGCGCAGGGGGGTGAGGTCGTGGTGCACGACCAGGAGGGTGCCGCCGGGGGCGACGGCGGCGAGCAGGTTGCGCAGGCCGCGCTGGTCGGGGGTGCGCTTGAACGAGCCGTACTGGAGCGAGACCAGGTCGAAGGTGTCGTTGCCGAAGGGCGCGGGATCGTTGGCGTCGCTGCGTACGAGGTTGACGGTGAGCCCGCGGCGCTCGGCCTCGGCGCGCACTCGGGCGAGCGCGTTGCCTGAGATGTCGGTGGCGGTCACCTTCCAGCCGCGCTCGGCCAGCCAGAGGGCGTCTGCGCCCTCGCCGGCGCCGACATCGAGCGCCCGGCCCGGGGATAGGGCGGTGATCTCGTGGACGAGCGTGCCGTTGGGGTTGCCGCTCCAAGCCCGGTCGGGGCCTGCGTAGCGGTGGTCCCAGTCGGCCTGCTCGCCCGAGGGCCGGGCGGCGTCGCGCAGGTCCTGCTCGGCGAGGCTGAAGGCGATCATGGCGCCGACCTGACTACCGTGGGCGGCCGAGGGCAGCACCTGCAGGCTCGGGTCGGTGACGTTGCCGGCCGCGTAGAGCCCGGGTACGGCGCTCTCTCCGCGCTGGTCGACCGCGAGGACGTCGCCGGCGCCGGTCGGGTGCGGAGTGGTGGTGAGTCCGACCCCGTCCAGCACGTCGGCGCGTGCTCGGAACCGCGAGCCGACGACGACGGCGTCGGCCTCGAGGATGCGACCGTCGTTGAGTTCGACTCCGGACACCTCGCCATCCGGCCCGGTGATCACGCGGCCGACCTCGCTTCGCTCGACGGTGACGCCGGAGGCGGCAAGGGCTTCGACGACTTGCTCTTCGAGGCCGGTTGGGTCGTGCAGCACGACGGTCAGCCGGTCGGTCAGGTGCCGGAACAGCGGGGTCGGGTGCAGCCCGAGGGGGTGGGTGACGATTTGTACCAGGCGCTGGTCGCGCGCCTCGAAGCCGTGGCAGAAGGGGCAGTGGATCACGCCGCGCCCCCACTGTTCGGCGAGGCCGTCGATCGCGGGCAGTTCGTCGGACAGGCCGGTCGCGACGAGGACGCGGCGGGCCGTCAGTGCGTGGCCACCGGTGAGGTCGAGCCGGAAACGGCCGTCGTCGCGGCGGTGCACACCTACGACTCGGCCGGAGAGCACCTCCCCGCCGTACGCGCGTACTTCCTCACGCCCGACCTGCCTGAGCTTGCCGGGTGCGATCCCCTCGTGCCCCAGGTAGCCGTGCATGTGCGCGGCCGGGGCGTTACGCGGGGTGCCGTCGTCGACCACGATGACGCTGCGCCGCTGGCGTGAGATCTGCAGGGCGGCGGAGAGACCGGCGGCCGAGCCGCCGATCACGGCGACGTCGCAGTGACGTTCCAGGGTGGGGTACTGGGCGTGGATCAGGTGCTCGGCGTGCTCGGAATGTGCTGAGTGCCGACTCTGGGTGGGCTGCTCGTTCATGCCTCCGACGGTACAGCGCCCGGCGCTCCTCGCAAATGCTCTTGCACAATTCGCAAGATGCGGTCACGATGGGGGAGTGACCGCAGCCAGCGAAATCGAGACCCTGGCGCGCTCCCGCCTGCGCAGTATGCGCACCACTTTGGGCTACTCCCTCGACGAACTGGCCGAGCGCACCAATCTCAGCCCGTCGACCATCAGCCGCGTCGAGACGGGTAAGCGCGCGCTGAGCCTTGACGTGCTCGTGCCGCTGGCCAACGCCCTCCAGGTGAGTCTCGATGTGCTCTTGCAAGTGCCCACCGATGACGATGTCGTCATCCGCCCGGTCGCGCACAGCAGCGGTACGCGCACGACGTGGCCGCTGAGCCGTCCGGACGGACGCACCGTGGCGGTGAAGATGCGCCTCGAGCCGTCCGACACGTCGTCCGGCCAGCGAGTTCACCCGGGCCACGACTGGTTCCTCGTGCTTGAGGGGCGCGTGCGGCTGTGGCTGGGCGAGCGGCAGATCGATGTCGACGCGGGGGAAGCGGCGGAGTTCGCGACGATGGTCCCGCACGCGATCACGGCCCTGGACTGCCCGGCCGAGTTGATCATGGTCTTTGATCGCGATGGACAGCGCGCACACGTGCACCAGTAATCAGGTTGCGCCGAGAGGTTGCGTTTTGTCTCGGCGCGGTCGCTGTTCCGAGGCCGCAGCGCGGGTTGCCCGGGAGGCTGCCGGTGCACACGCGCTGCGGCGCCATGCGCGTGGTGGCGAGGCTGATCGGGTCAGCGTTGCCGACCGAGGGCGGCCTCATCGTGCCTCTGATGTCGGCCCAGGGGCACACCTCGGACGCCGTCCCCGGCTCTCGGCCTCAGGCTGCGGCGAACAGATTCGACCGCGTGACGCTGCTTGTAGTGCTCGGGCGCGATGCGGCCTGCTGCCACCCGCCGCCCACGCACCAACCCACGCGCGATCAAACGCAAGATAAGCAACTGGGCCCTGAAACACCCCGAACACACCAGCCCACCCAGAACCGAACCAACCCCCACGCTAATCGCACCAACCAAAGCCCAGTCCCCCACGCGCAAACCAGCCCAAATCACTCGTATTGGCCCTAGCGGATGTAGATCTCGTCGAGGCCGATGAGGAGGACGTCGTCGTGGTCTGCCGCGACCTGGTGGAGTTGGTCGGTGAATCCGGCACCGCTGTAGCAGGCGAGTTTCGCGTTGTGGGCGCCGGGGCGCTGCTGGTCGGTGAGCAGGGTGCGGATGCGGCGCAGGCGTTCGAGGTGCCCGATGCCGATGGTGTCGTTGCTTTTGGCTTCACCGATGGCGATCAGCGGGGAACTGTCGTCTTCGCCGAGGCCGAAAACGACGAGGTCGAGTTCGTGGCTTGTTTTGTTCGCGGGGTCGGCGACTGTGCCGGCGGCGACTTTGTTGGGGTGGTCGCCGAACAGTCCGGGCGGTGCCATGTGCCAGGTCCATTCGCGGCAGACGCGTTCGAAGTGCGGGCCGAGCACGTTGCTGGCGTAGCGCTTGCGGGCGCGTTGCCAGATGCGGTGGAGGTCGCGTGAGCGTTCGAGTTCGGGCCAGACCGGGCGCATGATGGCGTGGTAGAAGGTGATCAAGGGTTCGGCGATGCGGTAGTGGCTGCGGTTGCTGCGGAATGCGTCGGTCTCGCGGGCGAGCAGGCCGATGTCTTCCAGGACGGTGAGCGGGTGGGCGATGTCGGTGGCCTTGCGCCCGATGTAGCCGGCGATCCCGCTGCGGGTGTTGTTGCCGGTGGCCACCGCGGCCAGCACCGAGTGGTAGAGGGCGGTGTCGTTGATCTCCGCTTCGTCGGCGAGCAGGTAGCGGGCCTCGCGGAAGAGCGGGCTGCTGGGGTCTAGTACCGTGCGCACGACCCAGTCGTCGAAGTCGGCGAGATCGGCGGGGGTGTCGTTGCGGACGAACTCGCGTCGGTAGGCGGGTGTTCCGCCGAGGACGGCGCCGACCTGCAGGGCCAGGCGAGGATCGTCGATTCCCCAGAATTCGGCCGCCAACTGATGGTCGAGCGGGCGTACCACCAAGTCGAGGCCAGCGCGTCCGCGCAGCGGGGCGTCGCCGGCCAGGATGCGGCCCATGAAGCTCATCGCCGAGCCGCACAGCAACAGCCGGGTGCGCGACTCGTGCCGCTCGGGGCGCAGCGGGCCGTAGGCGGCCTGGATGATCGAGGGCAGGGCATGGTTGGCTTTGGCCAGGTACGGGAATTCGTCGATGACCACAGGCAGCGGGCGGTCCCGGCCCAAGGCGAGCAGGGCGTCGATCGCGGTGCGCCAGTCGTCGAAGCGCAGCGGTGCGGGGGAGTCGAGGAACTGGGCCAGTGCCTCTCCGAGGAAGGCGAGGGACTCGGCGTCGGTGCCCTCCTGGGCGCACCAGTAAAACCCGCCGGCCTGCTCGCACAGCCCTTGGAGCAGGAAGCTCTTACCCTGTCTCCGGCGCCCGGAGACCACACCGAGGGTCGCGCCGGGCTGGGGGTCGGCGGCGAAGCGGGTCAACGCGCCCCACTCGCGGTCGCGGTCGAACATCTCCGCGGGTTTGTCCAGCACAGCGTTCCCCAATCCTATAGGAGTCGAGTTATTGTAACTCGACTCCTATAGGCGCCGCCAAGGCGGTCGCGCCCTACGGCACCCCAGGCGCCACACCCTGACCTGCGCAAACGCGGACCTCCACTGGTTTCCAAACATTATGCATGACAGCGGCCGCCGACAGCGCCACGGCATCATGGTCCGATGCGGGTTCCATTATGGCCGATCCGGGCCACAGGGGGCCCTGAACTGCGATTTCGCGTTACGCGCGGGCGTGCGGGCGGGGAAATTGGGGAACTCTGCCGGTCATGCAAAGTAGCAGTCGTCCCAGCGTGCGGCTCCGCCGCAGCAGACTACCTGGTCATTTCCAGCAAAAATGCAGTTCAGTGAGCTCGGTGGAAGTTAAGATGCTGACTACGAGTCATTGGCAAGCATAATCTCTCCCCAAAGGTGCACAATGCTCTGACCTGCGAATATGCGGAGGTGGTCACGGGTGAACTGGCAGAATGCTGCGGGACTGTGCAGATCTCCGCCGATCCGTGCAGTCCCATACAGACTTTCACCCATGATCAACTCCAATATCTATCCAACACAGATATCTGATACACCGCTCGAGTATGGTATCGGTGACCAGCTTGAATCCTTGTCCAATCCGATGGTGGAGCCCGGTCGCACCCCGGCTGCCGGACGGGGGCGTCCAGCACCGAGCGTCCAACAGTTGCACGCGTGCGCAGGTGGCGGGTGGTCCGTCTGTGGTACAGCATCTGTCCTACCGCGATCGCACCGATCAGCAGTCAACGCTTGGACGGCGCGATGGCGTTCGGGGCGGCGCATTCGCAGGGACGCGCGGAGGCTTCCTCCTGTAAGAGGGCGGAGATGTCGTTGCTGTCGTTGAAGATGTCCACGACGCCCTGGATGTCCGGTGCAACGGCTCCGTTGACGAGGACGACGAAGATGAGCGTGCGGCCGTCGTCGGTCCGGAGGTAGCCGGCCTGGCTCTGGTCCGCGACCGCGAGGCCGTTGTTCAGCCGGTCGGTGCCGATGACCGTGCCGGGCTTGGCGAATACCTTTCCCTTGGCCGGGCAGTCGGTGCACGAACTCGCGTTCGAGCCGTCGACCCCAAGGATCGGCAGAGACAGGCGGAAGGCGTCCGCGTCGGGGGTGGTCAGCCAGTAGGCGAGGATGCCCGCGAGACCGGTCGGCGTGGCGCGCTCGGTCGCGTCGCCGCCGCGGCCGTCGTCGAGCTGGAACTGAGCCGGGTCGACGTGCGCGACATCGGCGAGGAAGCCGTGCTCGATCGGGAAGGCGGAGAAGCAGTCGCTACTGCCCTCGAAGGTGGCCATGTTGCACAGCGCGAGGTTTGCGCCGAGGTTGTGGCTGACCTTGAGGATCAGCTTGGCGTATTGGCGGTACGGCGGGGAGACGTACGCGGCTACCCGCGGGTCGCCGCTGTAGCCGGCGGGAAGTTCGTCCAGCAGGTTGGGGCCGGTCGGCGCCGCGGAGACGGAGACTCCGGCCCGGCCGAGTGCCTCGATCAGCGCCGTGCGGCCGAACGTGTTGGGATCCTGGATATTCGAGGTGCGCAGGACGGGCTGGGTGCCGGCGGCGATCGTTCCGGACACGGTGATTCGCGTGCCGTCGGGAGAGGCGGAGACGGTGATGTCCGTCGGTCCGCCGGCCGCCACCGTGCGCACGGAGGACGTGACCTGGTACGGCGCGACCTGGGGCCGCCAGGTCAGCTGCGCAGGCGCTCCGGCGGTGGTGGGGGTGGTGAGCAGGTCGATCAGGTTGTCGTTGATGATCAGCGGAGTGGGTTGCGGGTCCAGCGCCGGTGGCGTGAACAGCCGCGGGTCGATGATCACATCGCCGTTCACCTGCGTGATACCCGCGGCGCGCACCTGCTGGGCGATCTGGTCGATGCCGGCGAGCGGGTCTTCGGGGGTCAGGGTGGCGCCGGGCAGGTCGTTGGCGCTGGTGTGGTCGATGTTGGTGTAGTCCACCGACCCATCCGGTTTGGTGCGTCCGCCCATGGTGAGATCTCCCTGGGCGACCAGTACCAGGTTCCCCGCCAGGGTGGAGCCGTTGTGCGTTCCGACCGCGTACACCGGCGTGGTGAAGCGGTGGTCAGGCCCCAGGGTGTGCCACGCGGAGGAGATGGTGACCAGTTTGGTGTCCGAGCCGGGGATGAAGCCCTGGTTCGCGAACTGGGAGTGGATCACTTTCCCAGTCGTCGGGTCGACCTCCAGCAGGCCCCACTGCGCATGCTCGTAGCCGGGCTTGTGCATGATCGCCTCGATGGCGGGGCTGAGATCTCCGGCGTGTGCCGTCACCGTTGGTGCTCCGGCCACGGGCGTGTCCGCCACTACCGGGGGAGCGGCGGCGATCCCGCCCGCCGTCATCACGAGAGTTGCTCCGGCGGCGGCCCATGCCGACAGCCGGACACGCATCATCGGCTTCTTCATCATGGCAGCACCGTAGGTGCTTGCGTCTCGCATTCCGGGGAGCCCGGCGGCCGACTGACGGCGTGTAAGGCGAATATCGACCGGTCGGTGGAGCGCGCCGACCGGAAGGCGCCCTGGACACCGCGATACTGCCTATCAGTTGCTTGAGGGCAGGTCGGTGGAAACTGGTGTGCCGTTACTGGGTCGCGGCGTCGTTCGTGAACGTCTTCAGGCATCCGCGCGCGCCGCAGTCGCACCGCGGGCCAGTGACCCGGATCCGGGTGTCCTCGAACTCGCCGGAGTGGCTGTTGGCGCTGCGGTACACCCGGCGGCCAAGCACGGCCTGCAATCCGACGCCGTCGCCAAGCCCGGGTACGAGTACGAGTACGAGGAATTCGTCGTAGTTCCGCCCGGCGCTGTACAGCAGTTCAGCGGTCGTGCTGGCCGTGCTAGCGGGAGTTTGTCCCGGCGCACGCGTTCCTATGTCAGCGCGCCCGGCGTCACGATCCGGCGCCCGCGCAGCGCCTTCGGCAGAACTCGCTGAGTGAGCGCCTGGTCACCACCGCTCGATCCGCGGGCACGATCTCGCCGCGGTCGAGGGGATGTGCGATCGTATGCTCGTCTTCCGCGCGGCCAGGCCGTCTGTTCCGAATATCCGAAAGGTCGTCGTGAAGGTCTTCGTCCAGATCCGCAGGGTGCGAAGTGAGTGATCCGATCATATGCGCGGCCGCGGTGTTGCCGTCGTCGGCCGACTGCATCGTGGTACGTGGGGCGCCTCCGCGACGTCAGGCGCCCCAGCCGTAGGCGTCGTTCGTCGCGAGCTCTCGCCAGTACGTCGGTTCGATTGGTGCCGTCACGCCGGCGGCTTCGAAGATCGGCCGGATCTCGGTCCCCTTCTCCTGGAAGAACGACTCGAAGCTCTGCCGGTCGGGCCACTCGTCCGACACCAGGATGCTGGTGCCGTCTTCGGAGCCGTAGAAGCGGTGCCCGATGAGGCCATGGCGCTTCGCCGCCTCGATGATCCCCTGCATCTTCTGCGCGTTGCTTTGGGCGTACTGCTCCACTGCCTTCGGATCGCCGACGGCCACGAAGCTCATGATCACGGACATGGTTCCTCCTTTTACCTCGGGGACTCGTATCGGCATGGTTCCACGAGATCATGACTAAATGGGACAAACACGCCGAATGTCGGCGAGGTTGATCGGCTCCGGTGGCGCGGTCTCGGCCTGGAGGGGGCTGAGTTGGCGTAGTGTGCGGTGGGGTCGGGTGCTGTTGTAGTGCGCCAGGTACTCGTCCAGGACCTGGCGCGGGTGGGTTTCGTTGTGGATCAGGACCCGGTCGAGCAGCTCCCGGCGTAGGGTTCCGATCATCCTTTAGGACTGTTCTCAGAATGACTCGCCGGGCTGACCGGTCTTGGTCGCCTTGATGACGTAGTGGGCCGGGATGTGGTGCGCCGCATCGCCGAACTCGGGGTAGATGGCCGGTTCGGCGGCTTCGAAGAATGCACTCAATCGGAGTCCGGCGCGTACCAGGGCCATCACCACGTCGCTGACCGGCCAGACAAACGCTTCGAAAGTCGGCGCTTCGGCTTCGCCTCGTGCACCGATCGGTTGTTTGGCCTGGTCAGGGGAGTTTCTCGGTGCGCTGCGGCCGAAGTAGTCGCCCGTGACAGTACTGGCGCGATCGCGTTGGACCGGTCCCAGGTCCAACTTCGACCGTCACCGGCGGACCTGCGGCTCTTGCGTGCGGCCGCCCAGCGGAGGCCTCATCGGCGGATCGAAGTCCGGCAAACCCGCCGACCACAAGTCATAACACTGAAATCAAACTCATTGGATCAATTACTTTCGTCTGACCGGCGGCCGGCCCGCGCGCCTGCGCCATTGACAGCGTTTATCGCCAGGTGTTTCATCCCCATTACGGGTTTGTTGTATCCGGCAACATTGATCAACCCGCGTCATGCAGCGCCGGTCCGAAGGTACCTGGAGGCATCGTGCACGTGTTCCCCGTGTCTTATGCGTCTCGCGCACCTCGCAGCGCGTCGAGGCGGCGCGCCCCGCGTACCTTCATCCTCGCGCTGGGCCTCGCCACTGTCTCAGCAGGCATATTCTCCTCGTCCAACGTCGCACCTGCATCCGCGGCGTCCGCGTCCTGTCCGTGGGTCGGCTCCACCGCCCCCACCTATCAGCGCGTCGAAGAGGTGATGGCGAACATGACGCTGTCGGATGAGGAGGATCTGGTGTACGGCGGCGCCGGCAGCTATGTGGGCAACACCGCGGCCATACCCTCCTTGTGCATCCCCTCGATCAATCTTCAGGACGGACCCCTGGGCGTGGGCGACCAACTCCAGGGGGTGACCCAACTGCCCGGAGCAGTGGCGGCCGCCTCGACCTGGGACCCCAGCCTAGAGCAGCAGTACGGGGCGGTCGTCGGCTCGGAGGACCTCGGGAAGGGGGTCAACGTCAACCTGGGCCCGACCATCAACATCGTGCGGGATCCCCGCTGGGGGCGAGCCTTCGAAGCCTTCAGCGAGGACCCCTACCTGTCAGGCCAGATGGGAGCGGCGTACATCCAGGGGCTGCAGAGCCAGGGCAGCATCATGGACCAGGTGAAGCACTACGACGTCTACAACCAGGAGACCAACCGCAACGGCTCCAACGACGACGACGTGGTGACGGAAAGGGCTATGCAGGAGATCTACATGCCCGGCTTTCAGACGGCGGTGAACGCGGGGGCGGACTCCGTCATGTGCGCTTACAGCCAGCCGAACGCGTCAGCGGCCTGCCAGCAGGCCTATCAGCTGGGCGCCCTCGACAATCAGTTCGGTTTCCAGGGTTTCGTCACCTCCGACTGGGGAGGGACCCACAGCACGGCCCCGTCCATTGAAGCCGGTGAGGACATGGACATGTCCGGGTCAGCAGGGTGCTGTAAAGACACCTACTTCGGCTCGGACCTTGCCGCAGCCCTCTCCAACGGCGCAGTGCCGAGAAACTACCTCGACGACGCGGTGGCCCGCATCCTCACCGAAATGTTCGATTCGGGGGTCATGGACACCGGCAACACCGGGAACATCAACAACACGGTGACTACCCCGGCCCACGTCGCCACCGCTCTCCAGGTGGCGGAAGAGGGCACTGTGCTCTTGAAGAATGCCAGCGGCCTCCTTCCTCTCAGCTCCGGCTCGGTGGGCTCGATCGCGGTCATCGGCACCAACTCCAACCCGTCGGTGTCCGACCAGAACTGCGTGTACGGCCAGCCGGCGAACAACTACCCCTACTCGGGCGGGGGCAGTGCCTGTGTCAACGCGTCAGCCGCGCCGGAAACCCCGCTGGCCGCCATCCGGGCGGCGGCGCCGGGCGCGACGGTCACCTACAACGACGGCTCCACCGCTTCCACCGCGGTGGCGGCGGCGAAGGCCGCCAATGTGGCGATCGTCTTCGGTGGCTACGACGAGACCGAGGGCAGCGACATCAGCAGCATCGACCTCGGCAGC
>Ga0310811_10001937_pt1 | contig 25710 bp, 23 predicted proteins | sample YCmetagenome_FD_207642 | JGI IMG/M metagenome (GOLD analysis project Ga0310811, IMG submission 207642) | Soil microbial communities from experimental microcosm in Duke University, North Carolina, United States - YC | ecosystem: Engineered > Artificial ecosystem > Soil microcosm > Unclassified ... | reverse complement strand
GCTGGTCGACGAGCAGCTCGACCGGGTGATCGACAAGGGCGAGATGGACGTCATGCGCGACCTCGCGCATCGGCTCCCGGTCATCGTGATCTGCGACATGCTGGGCATTCCGGAGGAGCATCGTGCGCCGTTCCTGGCAGCCAGCAACGTCAATGGCCGCATCATCGATCCGGTTCCAATGACCCGCGAGGAGCTCGACCAGGCCAACCGCAGCACCGAGATGGCGAGCGTCTACTTCAAGCAGCTCTGCGAGCTGCGCCGGCGCGAACCGCGGGACGACCTCACGACCGAGCTGGTGCGGGCGGAGGAAGCAGGCGACAAGCTCACGCCCGAGGAGCTCGATGCCAATATAGGGCTGTTGTTCGGCGCCGGCCACGAGACGACGACCAACCTGATCGGCAACGGCCTGCTGGCGCTGCATCGCCAGCCCGACCAGTGGGAACGCCTCAAGGCCGACCCCTCCTTGATTCCCAACGCGGTCGAGGAGCTGCTGCGCTACGACTCGTCCGTCCAGCTGACCGGTCGCGTGACCAACACCGAGGTCGATCTGAGCGGCGTTCGGCTGGGTTCGAGCGAGAGCATCATTGCCCTGCTCGGCGCTGCCAACCGCGATCCGGCACAGTATCCCGACCCCGACCGGCTCGACGTCACGCGCGAGCACATCCGCCCGATGTCGTTCGGCGGTGGCATCCACCATTGTCTCGGCGCTCAGCTAGCCCGTCTCGAGGCCGAGCTGGTGTTCAGCGCGCTGATCGAGCGCCTGCCCAACATCCGTCTGCCGGAGAAGGATGCGCCCGCCTGGCGACACACCTTCACGTTGCGCGGTCTCAGCAAGCTGCCGGCGGTCTGGCACTAGTCATGGCGAGCGGCTGGAAGGGCGAGGCCGGGCAGCATCAGGGTGCGCGGCCCTATCAGGAAGACAGTTGGGCGCTGAAAAGGCTGGGCGACGGCTCGCTGCTTGCCGTCGTGGCCGACGGCATGGGCGGCCACGCCGGCGGCGCAGTGGCGAGCAAGATCGTCGTCGACGCCTTCGTGCACGCGATCGAGCAGGGCGGCGGCCTGTCCGACGGCCTGCAGGATGCCAACAATGCCGTCCGTCGCGGGGCGGCCGCCAAGCCGGATCTCGCCGGGATGGGAGCCACCGTGGTGGCGGCGCAAGTGCGCGGCGACGAGGTGCGCTGGATCAGCGTCGGCGATTCGCCGTTTTTCCTGATCTCGCTCGGCCAGATCGTACGTCTCAACGCCGATCATTCGATGGTTCCCCAGATCGAAGCCATGGTGAAGCGCGGCATGCTGACGGCCGAGGAGGCCGAGCACCATCCGGCGCGCCATACGCTGCGCGAGGCGGTCATGGGCGAGAAGCTCACCTTGATCGACCGCGGCAGCCGCAAGCTCGAGCCGGATGCGCGCCTGCTGCTCTGCAGTGATGGTGTCCAGACGCTGAACGAAGCGGCGATCGCCGCGGTCGCGGTCCGCCCCGTCCAGGCGTTGATCGATGCCGTGCTGGCCGCTGAGGCGGACCATCAGGATAACATCACCGCGGTCAAGCTGGAGCGGCAGCGGTGAGCCGAGGCGTTGTTACGATCGAGGTGACCCGTGGTCCGGTGGTCGAGAGCCGGCACGAAGGTATCGCCGCAATCGTCAAGGCCGACGGCACAATCGTCGCCGCGTGGGGCGACATCGACACGCCGATCCTGCCGCGCTCGGCCAACAAGCCGATCCAGGCGATGGCGTTCGTCGAGAGCGGCGCGGTCGAACGCTTCGGTCTCGGCAATGAGCACATCGCGCTCGCCTGCGCCTCGCACAGCGGCGAGAAGCGCCATGTCGAGACGGTGCGCGCCTGGCTGAAGCGGGTCGGGTTGGACGAAACCGATCTCGAATGCGGCACCCATGCGCCGCGCCTGCCGGCGACGCTCGAGGAGCTGGTGCGCGAGGGCAAGACTGCGACGCCGGCCTTCAACAACTGCTCGGGCAAGCACAGCGGCTTCCTGACGACGGCCGTGCAGCACGGCGAGCCGACCGGCGGTTACATCCGCTACGATCATCCGGTGCAGCGCCGGCTGCGCGATGTCATGAGCGAGCTGTGCGGGGTCGATGCCCATGGCTTTCCGCACGGCACCGACGGCTGCGGCATTCCCACGCTTGCGACACCGCTCGTCAGCCTGGCCCGCGCCATGGCCAGCATGGCCGATCCGTCGCGGCTGTCGAGCCGCCATGCCGAGGCGGCCGGCCGCATCCGCGCCGCGATGAATGCCGAGCCCTTCATGATGGCGGGCACCGGGCGCTTCTGCACCCGCATCAACGCCGCGCTGCCGGGCGTGGCGCAGATCAAGACCGGTGCCGAGGGCGTGTTCTGCGGCATGCTGCCGACCTTGGGTCTCGGCGTCGCCATCAAGATGTGGGACGGTGCGGCGCGCGCTTCCGAAGTGGCGATGGCGGCGCTGCTCGATCATCTCGGCGTGCTGCCGGCGGGGCTCGGCGCGGAAATCCTGAAGCCGCCGGTCAGGAACGTGGTCGGCCTGCTGGTCGGCGAAATGCGCCCAGCCCGGAGCTGGCTGGGGTGAGACGGGTGTGAGCGTCACGCTCGACATCCACGAGATCGGCGCGCGCGGCGACGGCATCGGCGAGATCGCCGGACAGCGCTATTTCGTGCCCTATGTGCTGCCGGGCGAGACGGTCGAGGCCGAGCCGCGCGACAAGCGTGGCGAAGGCATTGTCGCCGACCTCAAGGAAGTCCTGTCTCCGTCGCGCCATCGCGAGGCACCGCCGTGCCGGCATTTCGGCGTCTGCGGTGGATGCGCCCTGCAGCATTGGCGGCGCGACGCCTATACCGCGTGGAAAGTCGACCTGATCGCGCGGGCGCTGGCGCAGCGCGGCGTCGACAGCCCGCGCTTCGAGCCGCCGCTGACCGGCGTGCCGGGCGAACGGCGGCGCGCCGACTTTGTCGTGCGACGCCAGGGGCGACGTGTGCTGGCGGGTTTCCACGAGCGCGCCAATCCGCGCGTCGTCGATGTGGCAGCCTGCCCGGTGCTGCGGCCGCCCCTGGTCTCCCTGCTGGAACCCTTGCGCGCCGTCGCGGCGAAAGTGCTGCCCGACGGCGGAGCCGCTGACGCGATCGTCAACGAAACCGACAGCGGCGCCGACCTGCTGCTGCGGCCGCATCGGCGTCTCGACCTTGGTCTCGGCCGGCGCGAGGAACTGGTGGCATTCGCGGAACGCGCCGATCTCGCTCGACTGAGCTGGGGTGATCGCGCAACGGCTGAGCCGGTCGTCGTCCGCCGGATGCCACTCCTGCTGCTCGGAGAGGCTCGGATCGAGCCGCCGCCAGGCGTCTTCCTGCAAGCGACCAGGCGTGCGGAGCAGGCCATGCGGGCGGCCGTCACCGAATGGGCGGGCGATGCGTTGCGGCTTGCCGACCTCTTCGCCGGCATCGGCGCGCTGACGCTTGGTCGGGCAGGCAAGCTCGCTCTGTTCGAGAGCGACCGGCCGGCGGTGGCGGCGATCGACGCGGCGCGCCGGCGATTGCCCGCCGGCACGGTGACGGTCGAGCGGCGCGACCTGTTCCGCAATCCGCTCACCGCGATCGAGCTCGATGCCTTCGATGCCGTGGTCCTCGACCCGCCGCGCGCCGGGGCGACGGCGCAGTCGGGCGAACTCGCGAAGTCGCGCCTGCCGCGCGTGATCTACGGCTCGTGCGATCCGGGCAGCTTCGCGCGCGATGCCCGCACCCTGCAGGATGGCGGATATCGGTTGGAGAAACTGCTGCCGATCGACCAGTTCCTGTGGTCGCCGCATGTCGAGCTGATTGCGCTGTTTGCCCGCGCGCCGGTAAGGTCGACCGCGAGATGAATGGATCCTGAAGGCGAGGAGAGAGCGCGATGATGTTCGACCTTGGCGGCAAGGTGGCCGTGGTGACGGGTGGCAGCCGCGGCATCGGCCGTTCGATCTGTGAGCAGATGGCGGCGCACGGCGCCAAGGTCGTCGTCTCCAGCCGCAAATTGCCGGCCTGCGAGGAGGTCGTGAAGGGCATCAAGGCCAAGGGCGGTGAAGCGACCGCCGTCGCGGCCAGCATCTCCGACAGGGCGCAGCTCGAGAGCCTCGTGGCTGCGGCGCGCAAGGCCTATGGCCAGATCGACATCATGGTCTGCAACGCCGCCTCGAATCCCTATTTCGGCCCGCTGACCGGGCTGAAGGAGGACGTGTTCCAGAAGATCATGATGAACAACGTCATGTCGAACCTGTGGCTGATGAACCTGGTCGGCCCGGAGATGGCGGAGCGGCGTGACGGCGCGTTCATCATCGTGTCGTCGATCGGCGCGCTGGTCGGCTCGGCGCATATCGCGGCCTACAACATGAGCAAGGCGGCCGACCTGTCGCTGGTCAAGTCGCTCGCCATGGAATGGGGCAAGCACAACATCCGCGTCAACGCCATCGCGCCCGGGCTGATCCAGACAGACTTCGCGCGGGCGCTGTGGGAGAACCCGCAGATCCGTGGCGCGCAGGAGAGCAAGGCAGCGCTGAAGCGCATCGGCCAGCCTGACGATATCGGCGGCGTCGCGGTGTTCCTGGCCTCCAAGGCCGGCGCCTTCGTGTGCGGCCAGTGCATCATCGCCGACGGCGGCGTCATCGGATCGGGCGCGGAGTAGCGCCACTTGCTCGCCTCCCCCGTCATCGGGGGAGGTGCCCCGTCATACGGGGCGGAGGGGGAAGGCCACAGTCGAGATGCTTACGGGCGACGTCCCCCGACGACGGGGGAGGCGAACTTGAAATGCGGATCGGTCACGCCGCGACCTCGAGCTCGCACCATACCGGGACGTGATCCGACGGCTCGACCTTGCCGCGCTCGATCTTGTCGATGCCAGCCGCCGTCAGGCGATCGGTGGCCTGCGGCGACAGCAGCAGGTGGTCGATGCGCAGGCCCCAGTTCTTCGGCCAGGCGCCGGCCTGATAGTCCCAGAAGGTGTAGCAGACGCCTTCCGGGTCGAACACCCGGATGGCGTCGGTCAGCCCGAGATTGAGCAGGGAGCGCAGCGCGCCGCGTGATTGCGGCTGGCACAGCGCGTCGTTGGCGAAGGCCTTGGGGTCGTAGACATCCGCTTCGGTCGGGCAGACATTATAGTCGCCACCCAGCACGAACATTTCTTCGCGCGCGAGCAGTTCCTTCGCCCGTCGCTGCAGACGCTCCATCCAGGCGATCTTGTAGGCGAACTTGTCGGTGCCGATCGGATTGCCGTTGGGCAGGTAGAGGCCGCCGACGGTGAGCGGTCCGTCCTTGGTCTGGATGCGGCCCTCGATGTAGCGCGCCTGTTCGTCGGCGGCGGGATCAGGCAGGGCCCGTGCCGTGATCTCGACCGGGTGAAGGGACAGCAGGGCGACGCCGTTGAAACCCTTCTGGCCGACGATTTCCACCTTGTAGCCGGCCGCCTCGACTTCCAGCCGCGGGAACTGCGCCTCCTGGGCCTTGATCTCCTGCAGGACGACAACGTCGGGCCTGGCACTTTCCAGCCACGCCACGAGATTGCCCGTCCGCTTGCGGACGGAATTGACGTTCCAGGTCGCGATCTTCATCGCCGCCAGGTCAAAGGCTGCCAGCTCACACGCTGCCAACTCATACGCTGCCAACTCATACGCTGAACGAGTTACCGCAGCCGCAGGATGACGTCGCGTTTGGGTTGTTCACTTGGAAAGCCGACCCGACCATTTCCTCGACGTAGTCGAGCTGGCTGCCTTTCAGCAACTCGAGGGACGTGCTGTCGACCAGCACCGCGGCACCGCCCCGCTCGATCAGCAGGTCGTCCTCGTTGCGCTGTTCCTCGAATGAGAAATTGTATTGGAAACCCGAGCAGCCGCCGCCCAGGACGGCGACCCGCATCATGACCGGCTTCGACTCCCTGGAGGCCAGGAAGGCAATGCGCTTGGCGGCGCTATCGGTAACGGAGAAGGTAGTTTCGCTCATGTCCACAAGATGTGGTTGGAGGGGCCGTTCGTCAATCCCGCGTGTGGGCCGCCACGGCCGCCCGGGAGGCCTGCCGGGCGTCGCGGGCGCGGACCCGCTCGCGGTACAGGATGTAGAGGCCCGACCCGATGACCAGGGGCAGGCCAAGCCATACGGAAGGTGAGGGCTCTTCCTTGAACCACACGTAGCCAAACAGGACCGCCAGGGCGATCGAGCTGTAGTCGAACGGCGCCAGGGTCGAGGCGGGGGCGAGGCGGAGCGCCCGGGTGACCAGGATCTGGCCGACGCCGCCGATCAGGCCCAGGGAGCACAGCCAGAACCAGTCGGCGAGGGAGGGCCATTTCCAGTTCGGGATGGCACCGACGAGCGAGACCAGGCTGGCGAACAGGCAGAACCAGAAGATGGTCGCCGCATCGTGGTCGTAGCGGCTGATCAGCCGGGTGAGCACGGTCGACACCGAGTAGCTGAAGGTCGCGAGCAGCACGGCGAGCGACAGCCAGTGGATCGAGATGGTCCACGGCTCCAGCATGACCAGCACGCCCACGAAGCCGACGGCGACCGCGCTCCAGCGTCGCCAGCCGACCTGTTCGCCGAGGATCGCCGCTGCAAGCCCGACCATGAACAGCGGGGCGGCGTACGAGATCGCATAGAGGTCGACGAGGGGCATGCGCGGCAACAGGTAGAAGAAGCCGAACAGGCTGCCGAAGCCGGACAGGATGCGCAGGGCCTGCAGCACCGGCCTGGTGCTGCGGACGAGCCGCAGGCCGCCGGCGGAGCGGTAGAGGAAGTAGAGCGGCACCAGGGCGACAGTGCTGCGGAACAGCATCATCTGGAACGAGTCGTACGAATCACCCAGCCACTTGACCAGCGCATCAAGCGTCGCGAACAGCACAAGGGCGCCCAGCCGCGAATAGATGCCGGCGACAGTCGATGATGCGGAGGGAGTCGTCGACAAGGTGCGCTATTTGGCTTGGAGGGCATCCTTCCGTAAAGTGACGATCTCAGGAGGGTCGAGCGTCGAATGCGCATGGGTTGGCTGCTCGGTCGCAACAATGCGCGCATTCCGTTCCTGGCCGCCTTGCTTGTTCTGATCGGCGCGCTGGTGCTGCGGATCGCCGATCCTGTCGAGCTGTCGCGCCTGCGCGACGTCGCCTTCGACGTCTACCAGCGCCTGAAGCCTCGCCCCTACAATCCCGCGACGCCGGTGCGCATCGTCGATATCGACGAGCCCTCGCTGGCCGAATATGGCCAGTGGCCGTGGCCGCGTACGGTCATCGCCCGCCTGGTCGACAAGCTCACCGAGAAGGGCATTGCGACGATCGCCTTCGACGTGGTGTTTGCCGAGCCCGACCGGTCGTCGATGAGCCGCATGGTGCGTGACCTCGTCGCCTTCACCGATCCCGAGACCGTGGCCAAGCTCGCCGCGGCAATCCAGGACAACGACAAGGTGCTCGCCGATGCGATGGCGCAGTCGAGCGTCGTGCTGGGCTTTGGCTTCGATCCGAAAGCGACCGCGCAAGCGCCGCGCAAGTATCACGGGATGGCGTTCGCCGGCGACGATCCCGCGCAATTCCTGCCGCTGCAGCGGGGGACGGTGCGTCCAATCCCGCTGCTCGAGGCGGCGGCCAAAGGCAACGGCAGCATCAACACCGATCTCGAGAGCGCCGTCATCCGCCGCGTTCCCATGCTCTACCGCGTGGCCGACCAGGAGGGGCTTTTCCCCGCCCTGTCGATCGAAGCGCTGCGGGTTGCCCAGGGCGCCAGCACATATCTGGTCAAATCCTCGGGCGCCAGCAGCGAGCTCGCGTTCGGCGAGCGCACCGGCATCGTCGCCATCAGGACCGGCGATATCGAAGTCCGGACCGACGCCCGCGGTCGCCTCGCTCTCTACGACACGGGACACCGCCAGGAACGCTTCATCTCGGCGCGGGCGGTTCTGCATGACGAGGTGCCGGCCGACCAGCTCGAGGGGCGAATCATGTTCGTCGGCACGAGCGTCATCGGCCTGCGCGACATGCGCAGCACGCCGGTGAGTGATTCGGTGCCGGGTGTCGAGGTGCAGGCGCAACTCGCCGAGCAGATGATCGAACAGCAGTATCTCAGCCGGCCGGATTTCGCGGACGGCGCCGAGTTCCTTTATCTGGCCGCGATCGGCGTGCTGTTCGTCTGGGCCTTGCCGCGCCTGTCGGCAGGGCGGATGTCCGTGCTGGCCGCCGTCGGCATCGGCTTGGGATTGGTGGTCCCGTGGTTTGCCTTCTCCGAATACCACTTGCTGTTCGATCCGATCTATCCGCCGGCGACGCTGGCCACCATCTACGTCACTGGTACGGCGCTCGCCTTCATGCGCACCGAGCGCGAACGGGCGCAGATCCGCAACGCCTTCGGCCTCTATCTGTCGCCCGATGTCGTCGAGCAGGTAGCCCGCCATCCCGAGCTGCTGCAGCTCGGCGGCGAGGTACGCGAGATCACCGTGATGTTCACCGACGTGCGTGGCTTCACGCGGATCTCCGAGCAGTTCGACGCGCACGGACTGACGCGGTTCATGAATCGCTTCCTGACGCCGATGACCGACCTGATCCTGTCGCACCGGGGCACGATCGACAAATACATGGGTGACGCCATCATGGCGTTCTGGAATGCGCCGCTGGCGGTGGACGGGCATGCGGCGCGGGGCTGCGAGACGGCACTGGCCATGCAGGGCCGGCTGGCGGCGCTCAACGACGAATGGGAGGCCGAGGCGACCGCCGCGGGCAGGCAGCATATCCCGGTCGATATCGGCATCGGTCTCAACACCGGTCACGCCTCGGTGGGCAATTTCGGGTCGACCCAGCGATTCACCTATTCGTGCCTCGGCGACGACGTGAACCTTGCGTCGCGCCTCGAAGGGCAATGCAAGACCTACGGGGTGGGCATCGTCATCGGCGAGACCACGAAAGCGCAGGTGCTTCACTATGCCGTGCTCGAACTCGATCTTGTCATGGTCAAGGGCAAGACCGAGGCGCAGCACGCGTTCGCGCTTGTCGGCCCTCCGACCCTGGCGAAAACGCCGGCTTTCCAGACCCTGCTGGAGCGCCAGACCGTCTTTCTGGCGCAATACCGGGCCGGGGGCTTTGCCCAGGCGCTCGACATGATAGAGGAATGTGAAGCGGCCGCTGCCGCGGTGGGCTGGCGGCAAGGGTATTACAGGATGATGCGCGCGAGGATCGACGGCCTGCTCGCCGAGCCGCCGATCGGCTGGACGGGAGTGCATGTCGCAAAGGACAAGTGAGAGTACGCGGCGCACCGCGGCCATCGAGGGCGTGGTCTGCCGCGATGTCGGCCGCAAGACGGCGGACCTGATCACTGCCGCCGCCGGCGGCCTCGGCGACGCCGCGCGGGCTTTGGCGGCGGCGCGCAGCGTCGGCCTGATCACCGGGTTTTTCGTGCCGCGGGATGGCGTCGCCGCGCCGGAAACCGACGGGCCGGTGGGGACGGCGTTGCTTGCCTGCGCGCTGGCAGCCTGTGGTCTGCCCGTGCGGATCGCCGTGGATACGCCATGCGCGGACGCCGTACGCGTTGCCGTCGCCGAGGCTGGTGGCGGCGTGGCGGTCGACGAGGTCGCTGTCGTCGACCCGCAGGGTATCGCGCGCCTCGGCGCGACGTGGCGCCAGGCAGCAGTCAGCCATGCCGTCGCGATCGAGCGATGCGGCCGCAGCGCCGATGGTCGGCCGCGCAACATGCGCGGCGTCGACGTCTCGGCCTGGACGGCGCCGCTTGATGACCTGTTTCTGGGCGGCGACTGGACGAAGATCGCAGTCGGGGATGGTGGCAACGAGATCGGCATGGGCCGGCTGCCGGCGGGCCTCATCGCGCGCACCGTTCCCAACGGCGGAGAGATCGCTTCCGTCACTTCGTGCGATCACCTGGTGGTCGCCGGGGTCTCGAACTGGGGCGCTTACGGATTGCTGGCGGTGTTGGCGGTCCAGCAGCCCGCATGGAGCGGCACCCTTCGCAAATTCCTGACGGCGGAACGCGACCTCGCCGTCACGCGGGCAATCGTCGACAGGGCAGGCGCCGTCGACGGCGTCACCGCGCGTCGCGAACCGACGGTCGACGGATTCGCGGCGGAAATTCATGGCGCGCTGATCGACTCGCTTGTGCGCATTGCATGGGGGGAGACGCAGGACTAGGGTCGCCGCCGTCATGGAAAACCCTTACGCCCCGACCCATCCCGAAATCCGCGACGCGGTTCGTCAGCTCTGCCTGAAATTCGACGGCGCCTACTGGCGCGAGCTCGACCGCGAGCGCGGCTACCCGACTGCCTTCGTGAAGGCACTGACCGAGGCCGGCTGGCTGGCCACTCTGATTCCGGAGGAGTATGGCGGCGCCGGTCTCGGCATCTCGGCGGCGGCCGCGGTGCTCGAGGAGGTCCAGCGCGCCGGCTGCAACGGGGCAGCCTGCCACGCCCAGATGTACATCATGGGCACCCTGCTGCGGCACGGCAGTGCCGAGCAGAAGCAGCGCTACCTGCCGCGCATCGCCAGCGGCGAACTGCGCCTGCAGGCGTTCGGCGTCACCGAGCCGACCAGCGGCACCGATACCCTGGCGCTGCGCACGACCGCGGTGAAGAAGAACAACAGCACGTACGTCGTGAACGGGCAGAAGGTTTGGACCAGCCGCGCCGAGCATTCCGACCTGATGCTGCTGCTGGCGCGCACGACGCCGCGCGACCAGGCCGAGAAGCGCACCGAGGGCTTGTCCGTCTTCGTGGTCGACATGCGCGAGGAGCTCGGCAAGGGCCTTACCATCCGGCCCATCCGCACCATGATGAATCACAACACCACCGAAGTGTTCTTCGACAACATGGAAGTGCCGGCGGAGAACCTGGTCGGCGAGGAAGGCAAGGGCTTCCGCTACATCCTGGGCGGCATGAACGCCGAGCGCGTGCTGATCGCGTCCGAATGCATCGGCGATTCACGGTGGTTCATCGAGAAGGCAACCGACTACGCCAAGCAGCGCAAGCTGTTCGGCCGGCCGATCGGCCAGAACCAGGGCGTGCAGTTCCCGATCGCGCGCGCCTACGCCCAGACCGAGGCGGCCGACCTGATGGTGCGCAAGGCCGCCACGCTCTACGAGGCCGGCCTGCCGTGCGGCGCCGAGGCTAACATGGCCAAGATGCTGGGGTCTGAAGCGGCGTGGGCCGCCGCCGACATGTGCGTTCAGACGCACGGCGGCTTCGGCTTCGCCGAGGAATACGACATCGAACGCAAGTTCCGCGAGACCCGCCTCTACATGGTGGCGCCGATCTCGACCAACATGATCCTGAATTTCATCGCCGAGCACGTGCTGGGCCTGCCCCGGTCGTATTGACGTTCTTCTCTTCCCCAACTTCGCTGGGGAGGTGTCGCCGTCATACGGCGACGGAGGGGTCATGAGTCATGGCCCCGCTGCCTTTGGTGACTCATGACCCCTCCGTCCGCGATTACGCGGACACCTCTCCAGCGGAGCTGGGGAGGAAGCCTGACTCAATTCTCGCCCGCAATCGCCCGAATGATCTTCCTCTGAAAATCCAGCACCAGCGGTTCGGCATTGGGCAGGAAGCGGCCGCGCTCGGGGAGACCACCCATCAGGCCGCGTTGCACCGAGTCGGTGAGGAGATCGTCCTCCGCGGCGACCTGGTCGTTGAAGGCGATTATCGAGCGGATGAACTCCTCGTTCGCGCCGCGGCCGAAGAACCGGTCGGAGAAGCCCCTTGTCACGACCGGGCCGTCGGGAACCCAGAGCTCGGCCGACAGATTGGGGAATCCCGGATTGATGCTGATGGTGAGGTTGGGCCACAGGAAGTGGTACTGCGATTCGCCGACGGCGCCGGTGACATCGTACGGCGGGACCTTGCCCCGGCCCGCCAGCGCTGGCTGTTTCACGGGGCCGATCTGGGTCGAGAACCACTCGCGCGCTTCATATTTGTACTGGTCGGGCCGCACGTCGATGGCGGTGCTGAATCCCGGATGGGCGATCGCGCAATGGTAGCATTCGAGGTAGTTCTCGAGCATGGCCTTCCAGTTGGCCGGGGATTTGCCTTCGGCGCGGCTGTGCGGCTCGAGTTCGTCGAGCACGATGCCGCTCTGGGCGATGGTGTCGAGGACCGGTCCGAAGAAGTGCTGCACCGGCAGCGCCTCTTGATCAAGGTTGACGAACACGAGTGGTCCCAGGGTTTCGGCGCGGATCGGCAGCAGCGGGAAATCCTCGAGCCGGAAATCGGCGGCGCCCTCCGAGCGCGGTGCGCGCTTCAGTTGGCCGGCGAGGTCGTAGGTCCAGGCGTGATAGCCGCACATCATCATTCGGGCATTGCCGCGCCCCTTCATGACCTCGTGCCGGCGATGACGGCAGACATTCACGAAGCCGGCGAGACCGGCCTCGCCGCGCACCACGACGACGGGAACGCCGCCCGCGTAGCCGGTGATGTAGTCGCCGAGACTGGCGAGATGCCCCAGCGGGCCGACATAGATCCAGCTCTTGCGGAATATCCGCGTGAGCTCGCGGTCGGCGATCGACGGGTCGGTGTACCAGCGCGCCGGCAGCGATTCGCCGTGCTCCAGGTTGGCGAGCAGCTCGGTCACCGAGTCGGATGATCCTGTCATGGGGGCCTCGTTGGCAGTCAGTCGAAGAGAAACTTACGCAGGGTTGCGAGGGCAGCCATGATGGCGGCGTGCCCGATCATCAGCAGGAACACTGTCCAGGCTGCCGTGACCAATGTCAGCAGCCAACCCAGTATCGCCATGACGCCGTCGCCTTCGATGAGGGCGAGGCAGAAGAACAGGATGGCCCACGCGGGAAAGAGATTGTCGAACGGGATCGGCAGGGCGAGGACGAAGATGTTCGCCGTCCAGGCGAGCAGCAGCAGCCGCCGCGGCGTGCCGGCGAGCCAGGCGCCGTAGCGCGGATGAATGGTGCGTTCGAGCCGGCGCAGGTGGCGCCGCGCGCGGCCGAGAAAATCCTGCAGCCGGCCGCGCTCCAGGCCGCGTTTGCCGATGAAGTCGGGCAGCGACGGCGAGGGCCTGCCCATGAAGTACTGGGCGACCAGCAGCAGCATGGGTACGCCGGTCACGGTCGACAGCCAGGGAATTCCAGTCGGAATGCAGTTGGGCAGGTTGAGCGCGGCGATCGCAAAGGCATAGGAGCGGTTCTCCAGCCCTTCCAGGATCGTCGATATGGTCAGCAGCGAATTGCGCGGCCCGGCGAACAGCCGGTCGAGGGCCGGCAGCAGCGCGCCGCGTTCGTCCATCAGCGCGACCGCTCGAGCAGGCGGCGGGCCAGGACGAGATGCGGCCGGTCGAGCATCTTGCCGTCGAGGGTGAGCACGCCGGCGCTGGGTGAATGCTCGAACACGGCAACGACGCGCCTGGCCCAGTCGATCTCCTGGGCGCTGGGCGTGAACACCTCGTGGATGATCTCGACCTGGCCTGGATGGATCGCAATCTTGCCGCCATAGCCCATGCGACGGGCATCGCGCGACTCGGCACGCAGGCCGTCGAGGTTTCGGATATCAGGGTAGACGGTATCGTAGGCCGCGACTCCGGCGGCCACGGCAGCCATCAGGTTGACGGTACGTGCCAGGCGGAAGGTGTCGTCGTACGTGCCCGGTGCCGGCCCCTTGGCGAGCGCCCCGAGATCGGCCATCAGATCCTCGCCGCCCCACGAATGGCCCATCAGGCGAGGATGCCTGGCGGGCGCGGCCGTCAGGGCAAGCACCGCGGCGGCGCTCTCGGTCGCGATGGTCAGGATCCGGGTCGCGCCGGCGTCGATGCCTTCGCGCGCCTCGAAAGCGTCGAGATAGTGCGCCAGCAGGTCGAGGTTGGCCTGGCCGACACATTTGGGAAATACGATGCCGTCCGGACGGCCCTGCATGACCACCGCGAGATCACCCAGGGTCAGGCCGGTATCGAGCGCATTGACGCGGACATAGAGCTTGGGTCCGCCGCGGTCGGCGCTGCGCAGGTAGGCGAGCGCCATCTCGCGCGCGATCTTCTTGCGGTCGGCCGCGACCGAATCCTCGAGGTCGAGGATCAGCCCATCGGGACCGGACGCCGGCCCCTTGGCGAGCTTGCGCTCCGAATCAGCCGGAACGAACAGGAATGAACGCATCAATGTCCTCGCAATCGGAATCCGCTCTGAGTTGGCGCGATCCTCATTCTCCTCCCCAGCGAAGACGCTGGGGAGGAGAATGCCTCATCTTCCTCCCCGCGAAAGTTGGTCCTTCTAGCACGGCGGAGGCTGCCATGGACGCTGAGGGGCCGGCCATCGTATCAATGGCGCCACACGACCAAACAGCGAGACGGGAGCGGACAAGATGCGCGCGATGCTGAGCGAAACGCCGGGCGGGCCGGAAAGCCTGAAGCTGGTGGAGATGCCTTCCCAGCCGCTGGGCAAGGGCCAGGTCCGGGTCGCCATTCGCGCGGCCGGTGTCAATTTTCCCGATACGCTGATCATCGCCGACAAGTACCAGTTCAAGCCGCCGCGTCCGTTCGCCCCCGGCCACGAGATCGGCGGCGACATCACCGAGCTGGGCGAGGGCGTCACCGGCTACGCGGTGGGCGACCGCGTGATCGGCATGATCGGCCACGGTGGTTACGCCAGCGAGGCAGTCGTCGATCAGGGCAACCTCCTGAAGATGCCGGCCAACATGAGCTACGAGGACGGCGCCGCCTTCACCATGACCTACGGCACCTCGTACTACGCCCTGAAGCAGCGGAGCAGCTACAAGCCCGGCGAGACGCTGCTGGTGACCGGCGCCTCGGGCGGTGTCGGCCTGACCGCAGTCGAGCTCGGCGCGCTGATGGGATTGAAGGTGATCGCTGCCGTCGGGTCGGACGAGAAGATGGAGATCTGCCGCAAGTACGGCGCTACCATGTTCGTGAACTACAACAAGGAGAAGATGCGCGACAAGGTGAAGGAGCTCACCGCCGGCAACGGCGCCGACATCGTCTATGACGCCGTCGGCGGCGATGCATTCGACGAATCGGTGCGCTGCATCGCCTGGTACGGACGCATCCTGGTGGTGGGCTTCGCCGCTGGCCGCATTCCGTCGCTGCCCGCCAACCTCGCGCTGCTGAAGAGTTGCGACGTTCGCGGCGTCTTCTATGGCGCCTGGCGCGGCCGCGAACCGGCGGAAGCGCGCAAGAACTTCGACGAACTGCTGAGATGGTACGGCGAGGGCAAGCTCAAGCCGCATGTGTCGATGCGCTTCCCGCTCGAGAAGGGCGCCGACGCCATGAACGCGCTGCTGTCCCGCAAGGCGACAGGCAAGGTCGTCCTTACGGTGGCCTGAAGCCTCGGCGATGTTCGCCCGTCGGAGCCTCTTGACCCTCGTCGGCGCGCCGCTGCTGGCGCTGGCGGCGCGGGCCGACGATTTCCCGGCGCGACCGATCACGCTCGTGGTGCCGTTCGCGGCTGGGGGCTCGATCGACCTGCTGGCGCGCCTCGCGGCGCAGGAGGCCGGGGCGAGGCTGGGGCAGCCCGTCATCGTCGACAATCGCGGCGGCGCCGCCGGTCTGATCGGCGCGGCGTCGGTCGCCAAGGCCGAGCCCGATGGCTACACACTGCTGCTCGCCTCGGCGGCGCAGGTAACGATTCCGCCCTGGATCAATCGCTCGCTCACCTTCGATCCGCCCAAGGATCTTGCGCCGGTCGCGCACCTCGTGGACACGCCGATGGCACTGGTGGTAGCCGGCAATTCGACCATGCGGACGGTCGACGATTTCGTCGCGGAAGCACGCGCCGATCGCGGCGGTCTCAACTATGCCTCGACCGGGGTCGGGACGATTTCCCACCTCGTCATGGAAACGCTGAAGCTCGCGGCCGGGATCGACATCGTGCACGTGCCCTACCGCGGGGCCGCGCCCGCCTTGAACGACCTGCAGGCCGGCCAGGTGCAAGGCATGTTCACCAGCACCGCATCGGCCGCAGCGATGGTGGCGTCGGGCAAGCTCAGGCCGCTCGCGGTCACGACCGCGAACCGCTCACCGCAATTTCCCGACGTTCCGACCATGGCTGAAGCGGGATGGCCAGCGGCAGAAGTCGTGGTGTGGGCCGGCGTCATGGCGCCGGCGGGCACGCCGCGCACGATCACGCGCCGGCTCGAGCGCGCCTTCTCAGAGGCCATTCTGTCACCGGACGTTCGCGGGCGCCTGGTGAAGCTCGGCGCCGACCCGGTGGGACGCGGCGCCAAGGAGCTTGGCGAGGTGCTCGAACGTGACCTCGCCTTGTGGGAGCGCGTCGCGCTGGCGTCAGGCGTCAAAGTCGAATGAGGGAGAGCCCGATGGGCAGGTTGGCAGGCAAGATCGCGATCGTGACAGGCGCTGCGTCGGGGATCGGCGCGGCGTCGGCCAAACTGTTCGCCGACGAGGGCGCCCAGGTGCTGGCGGTCGATCGGCCGGAATCGGCCATCGAGCAGGCCCACGCCGGGAACAACCAGATCGCCGTCCTGGGCTGCGATATCACCGGCCAGGACGCGCCCCGGCAGATCATTGCCAAGGCTGTCGAGACGTACGGCGCCCTCGACATCCTGTTCAACAATGCCGGCGTGAGCGGCCGCGCCTTCGTCGAGGAGATGACCGACGAGCAGTGGGACCACGTCAATGCCGTCAATGTCCGGGCGATGTTCCGCCTCTGCCGCGAAGCCATTCCCATCCTCAAGGCGCGCGCCCGGGAAAAAGGCCGGGCGCGCATCGTCAACACTGCCTCGGTGATGGCCTTCGACACCGACTATGGCCTGGCCGCCTATTGCGCCTCGAAGGCCGGCGTCGGCGGTCTCACCCGCACGCTGGCGCTCGAACTCGGCAAGTTCAACATCACCGCCAATTATGTCTGTCCGGGCGCGATCTACAGCGGCATGACTCGAACCAACTTCGACAAGCCCGAAATCCGCGCGGTATGGGAGAAGAAGGCGGCCTTGCGCCGGCTCGGGCAGCCGATCGACATTGCCCGCGGCGCCCTGCTGCTGGCGTCCGACGAGGCCGACTTCATCACCGGCCACGAGCTGGTGGTCGACGGCGGCCTGACCCTGCGCACCTGAGTACGGAGCCCATGCCCAGCATCCATTCCTTCGCCGCCGACTACAACGAGGCGCGCGACAAGTTCCTGGCGGCGGCGCGCATCGCCGGCGCCAGGACCCATCGCTATGACAATCCGAGCAAGGGCCCGAAGGGCCAGGCGCTGTCGACCGACGTGGCGCGGCTGGGGCCGGACGACGCCTCGCGGGTGGTCGTGACGATCTCCGGCACGCACGGCGTCGAGGGCTATTGCGGCTCCGGATTCCAGGTCGACTGGCTGGCCAATGTCGGGGAGGCCGGCCTGCCGCGCGATACGGCGGCTGTCTTCGTGCACGCCATCAATCCCTATGGCTTCGCCTGGACGCGCCGGGTGACGGAGGAGGGCAACGACCTCAACCGCAACTACGTCGATCACGGCAAGCCCTACCCGGCGAACGAGGGCTACCTCGAGATCGCCGACTTCCTGGTACCGAGGGACCTCAGCCAGGCGACGCTCGATGCCGCCGACGCCAAGCTCGCCGCTTATCGCAAGAAGGTGGGCGACGTCGCCTACTTTCGCGCCGTGTCGGGCGGCCAGTACAGCCACGCCGACGGCATGTTCTTCGGCGGCGGCGGGCCGTCGTGGTCCAACCGCACCCTGCACGCCATCACCGATCGCTTCCTCAAGGGCCGGCAGGACGTCGCCGTGATCGACTTCCATACCGGCCTTGGCCCGTACGGCTACGGCGAGCCGATCACCCACTACGACATCGACACGCCGGCATCGCGCCGGGTGCGCGCCTTCTGGGGCGAGTCGGTGACCGAGTCGAAGCGCGGCCAGACGGCCTCCCAGGCCCGCGACGGGCTCGGCCATTATGGGCTCAACCGGGTGCTGACGGAGCCGGAGACGCGGCTCACCATGTGCACGCTGGAGTTCGGCACTTTCGACCGCGAGAGCGGCCAGCGGGCATTCCGCGCCGACCACTGGCTGCACAAGTACGGCGACCCGCTGGGCGTCGAAGCTGGCCCGGTGCGCGCCGCAATGCGCCGCCAGTTCTATCCGGAGACGGACGACTGGAAGGAGGCGGTCCTGTTCCGCGGCCACCAGATCGTGCGCCAGGCCATCGCCGGGGTGCAGAGAGGGGCGGGGTGACGGGCAGGGCATTCCCACGCTCTTCATTCTCCTCCCCAGCTCTGCTGGGGAGCTGCCCCGTCAACGGGGCGGAGGGGTCAGTCACGAAAGACAGTGAGGCTGAGGCTCATGACCCCTCCCTCGCCGTAAGACGGCGACACCTCCCCAGCGAAGCTGGGGAGGAGAATGAGGCTCCGTGTGCGAGTGCTGTGCAGTTGCCAGGGAGACACCCAGCACGCTCGGCGCGACCACGATGCTGGGAAAATGGGGCGGGTTACCGCCCCATTTTCATAGGGGGAGGGCCTGGATGCACTGGGGACAATCGCCTGCGAAAAGCCATACCGTGGCCAAACGATACTGCTAAAAGCTTCTGATGCGTGCTCTGATAGCGCTGCTTGTGTTCGTGGCAATGGCGGCGCTGAACCTCTTGTGGTGGTGGTGGCCGAATCGGCCGGTCGAGATTGCCGGATGGACGACCGCACCGCTGCAAAGCGTGTCGTTCGCTCCCTACCGGCCGGGGCAAAGCCCGCTCACCCGCACCTTTCCGACGGCCGATCAGATCGAGCAGGATTTACGCCGCGTGCAGGGCAAGGTACGCGCGGTGCGGACCTACTCGACGGGCGAGAACCTCGAGGCGGTGCCGCAGCGCGCCGGCAAATACGGCCTGAAGGTCTGGCACGGCGCCTGGCTGAACGACAACGACAAGGAAAACCTCGAGCAGATCAACCTGCTGATCGATCACGCCAACCGCTACAAGGACACGATCGAGCGGGTGATCGTCGGCAACGAAGCGCTGCTGCGCAAGGATCTGACGGCGAACGAGCTGCGGCGCTACATCCGCCAGGTCAAGCAGCGCGTGTCGCAGCCCGTCACCTATGCCGACGTCTGGGAGTTCTGGCTGCGCAACCCCTCGCTGGCCGACGAGGTCGACTTCATCACCATCCACATCCTGCCGTACTGGGAGGATGAGCCGATCGGGCTCGACCGCCGCGAGCCCGATGGCAAGCCCAGCATCGATAAGCACATCGTCGACATCTACAAGAAGGTGCAGGCCCGCTTCCCCAACAAGCCGATCGTCATCGGCGAAACCGGCTGGCCGAGCGATGGCCGCATGCGCTCCGACGCGCGGCCGGGCAGGGTCGAGCAGGTACGCTACTTTTCGACCTTCCGGACCATCGCCGACCGCGAGAGGTTCGACTACAACATCGTCGAAGCGTTCGACCAGAACTGGAAGGCGCGGCAGGAGGGCACCGTCGGGGCGGCCTGGGGCCTGCTCGACGCCCAGCGCCACGACAAGTTCGAGCTCGGCAAGCCGGTGGTCGCGGAACCGCAATGGCGATTGCTGTTCGCGCTGTCGACACTGGCGGCCGCCCTGATCCTGCTCGGCTTCGTCGGCATGCGCCGCAGCGCAAGCGGCAAGGCCATCTCGATCTTCGCGATATTCACCCAGGTCGTCGCGACCTGTTACGTGCAGGCGACCTGGACCGACCTGACGCGGACCTTTTACTTCGAGAAGATGCTCGGCGTCGTGTTCTGGGGGCTGCTGCTCGCCCTGTTCAGCTACGCCCTGCTGCGCGGCATCGCCGACAGCCTGACCGGACGGATGGCGGATCCCTCGCTCTACGGCGCCCGGGTCCGCGAGGCCCTGCATGCCTGGCGCGCCCTGCCGCGCTACCGCATCCTCCAGCGCGCCGACCTGCTGGCCCAGCTCCTTTATCTCGTCCTCACCGTACTGTGCATCTTCTACCTGATCGTCATCAGCATCGACTGGTACGACGGCGTGATCCGCTTCGGCGACTGGTTCCGCCAGATCGCCATCGACGGCCGTTACCGCGATTTCCCGATCTGGAGCTTCGTCATCCCCTCGATCGTGCTGATGGCCTGGAAGGCCCTCACGATCGTGCGTCCCGAGCCGGTGTCGCGCGCTGACCGGTGGGCCAAGGCGCTGTCGTTCGGCCGCCTGCTGGGCTACGACGGCAGCCGCGGCTTCGTGCGCATGGACCGCTCGTTCAGCCGGGTGCGGCCGGTCCTGCCGGAAATCAGCCTGGCCTTCATGCTGATCTTCTGGGCCGTCGTGCTGGTGGTGAGCGAGGGCGCCATCAAGCTCTATGACGGTGGTGCCGGCGGCCTGGTCGCCGTCGACGGCGGGCGCTGGGTCATTCGAACCCTGTTCTGGAACACCCAGGCCGACTGGTTTGCCGCCCTTGCCCTGCTTATGGCGGTGCCCTACCTGGCCACGATCTACGTCTCGATCCGCGAGCCACTGGCAGAACCGCCGCCGGACTCCTATACCAGCAAGTGGTAGGAGCCGAGCCGGGAGTTACCAGATGGAAATCAAGGGCGAATACAAGATCGCCGCGCCGCGCGACAAGGTGTTTGCGGCGCTCAATGATCCGGCGGTGCTGCAAGCCTGTATTCCCGGCTGCGAATCGCTCGACAAGGTTTCCGATACCGAGATGAAGGCCAAGGTCCGCCTGCGCATCGGTCCGGTCAGCGCGAGCTTTGCGGGCAAGGTGACTCTCTCGGATATCGACCCGCCCAACGGCTACAAGATCACGGGCGAGGGGCAGGGCGGTGCCGCCGGCTTCGCCAAGGGCGGCGCCGTCGTCGCCCTGGCCGACGATGCCGGCGCAACGACGCTCACCTACAACGTCGACGCCCAGGTCGGCGGCAAGATCGCCCAGGTTGGCGCCCGCCTGATCGACGGCACGGCCAAGAAGTTGGCCGACGAGTTCTTCGGCAAGTTCGCCGCCACGGTGAGCGCGCCACCGCCGGCCGAGGAGGCTGCTGCTCCAGCGAGCGCCGAGACAGCGGCGCCGGCACCATCCCCGACGGCGACATCGACGGCAGCGCCGGCTTCCGCGGCGACGCCGTCGCCCGGCGCCGCCGCTTCAGTCCGTCCTGTCGCAAGCGCGAGCCCGAGGCCGGAGACCGCCGCCGCGGCGCAGCGCGGTTACCGGCACTGGCTGGTCATCGGCGTCGGCGCGGCGATCCTGATCATCGTGTTTCTTGCGAGTCGTTAGCGCCGCCGTCGGCCTCGCGACGTCGTCATCCGCAATTCGCTTGACCAGTCTACAAACGGCTTGCCACAGTCGCGCCAACGCCCTGCGGGCGCACCCCGGCGCCTCCGCCCTGAACCAACAATGTGAGGGAGAAGTTTGATGACCATCAATGTCGCCATGACCGTCAACGGCAAGGCCGTTTCCGGCAAGGTCGAGGCGCGTACCCTGTTGGTTCAGTTCCTGCGCGAGCATCTCGGCATGACCGGAACCCATGTCGGTTGCGATACCAGCCAGTGCGGCGCCTGCGTCGTGGATGTCGACGGCAGGTCGGTGAAGTCCTGCACCATGCTCGCCGTTCAGGCCGAAGGCGCCAAGGTGATCACCATCGAGGGCCTGGCCGAAAGCGCCGAGAAGCTGCATCCGATGCAGGAGGCGTTCCGCGAGAATCACGCACTTCAGTGCGGCTTCTGCACGCCCGGCATGGTGATGAGCGCCATCGACATGGTGAAGCGCCACAATTACCAGCTCGATGAGCAGACGGTGCGCCGCGAGCTCGAGGGCAACCTCTGTCGCTGCACCGGCTACCACAACATCGTCAAGGCGATCCTGGCCGCCGCGCCGGCCATGAAGTCGGCGGGGGTGTAGCCATGACCGCCGCAACCGGAATCGGCGCCCGGGTGACGCGGAAGGAAGACCAGCGCTTCCTGACCGGCACCGGCCGCTATGTCGACGACCTGCCACTGGCACGCGCGACCTACGCCTACTTCCTGCGTTCGCCGCACGCGCACGCCAAGATCAAGAGCATCGACATCTCGGCGGCCAAGGCCTTGCCGGGCGTGGTCGAGATCTTCACCGGCAAGGATGTCGCCGACGCCAAGGTCGGCGGCCTGATCTGCGGCTGGGTGGTCAAGGACAAGCACGGCCAGCCGCACAAATCGCCGCCGCATCCTGTGATGGCGGTCGACACCGTGCGCTATGTCGGCGACTCGGTGGCGATGATCATCGCCAACAGCCACGACGAGGCCAAGGACGCCGCCGAGGCGATCAAGGTCGACTACGACGTGCTGCCGGCCAACGTCGATCTCTCCAAGGCGTTCGCGCCCGGTACGCCGCAGGTTCATGCCGAGGCGCCGGGCAACCTGGTCTACGACTGGGAGCTCGGCGTGAAGGCCGATGTCGACGCGGCGTTCGCCAAGGCGGCGCACGTCACCAAGCTCGACATCATCAACAACCGCCTGATCCCCAACGCCATGGAGCCGCGCGCCGCGGCGGCGGAATACGACAAGGGCACGGGCAACTACACGCTGTGGTCGACGTCGCAGAACCCGCATGTGCTGCGCCTGATCCTGTCGGCCTTCGTGCTGGGCATCCCCGAGCACAAGCTGCGCGTCATCGCCCCCGATGTGGGCGGCGGCTTCGGCAGCAAGATCTTCTGCTATGCCGACGAGACGATGGTGTGCTGGGCGGCGTCTCGGGTCGGGCGGCCGATCAAGTGGACGGCCGAACGCAGCGAATCCTTCCAGACCGACGCGCACGGCCGTGACCATGTCACCCATGCCGAGCTGGCGCTCGACAAGGACGGCAAGTTCCTGGCCCTCAAGGTGGATACCGTCGCCAACATGGGCGCCTACCTGTCGACCTTCTCGACGGCGGTGCCGACCTACCTCTACGCGACGCTGCTGGCTGGCCAGTACACGACCCCGTTGATCTACGCCAACGTCAAGGCAGCACTGACCCATACCGCGCCGGTCGATGCCTATCGCGGCGCCGGGCGCCCCGAAGCAACCTTCGTGATCGAGAGCATCGTCAGCAAGGCGGCGATGGAGATGAAGATCGATCCGGCGGAATTGCGCCGCAAGAACTTCATCCCGTCGACGGCGTTCCCGTACCAGACGCCGGTCGCCCTGCAATATGATTCGGGCAACTACCCGCCGATCATCGACGAGGCGATCAAGATCGCCGACTACAAGGGCTTCGAGGGCCGCCGGGCCGAGGCCAAGTCGCGCGGCAAGCTGCGCGGCATCGGCTTCTCGTCCTACATCGAGGCGTGCGGCCTGGGGCCGTCGCAGGTCATCGGCCAGCTCGGCGGTGGCGTCGGCCAATGGGAGTCGGCGCAGATCAAGTTCAACCCCACCGGCAATGTCCAGATCATGACCGGTTCGCACAGCCACGGCCAGGGTCACGAGACGACGTTCGCCCAGCTCGTGTCGGACAAGCTCGGCGTGCCGATCGATCAGATCGAGGTCATCCACGGCGACACCGCGACGACGCCGTTCGGCATGGGCACCTACGGCAGCCGTTCGCTGGCGGTCGGCGGCTCGGCCATCATGAAGGCGGCCGACAAGGTCATCGCCAAGGGCAAGCGCATCGCCGCCCATCTGATGGAAGCGTCGGTGGCCGACGTCGTGTTCGAGGGCGGGACCTTCAAGGTGGCCGGCACCGACAAGGCGGTGCCGCTCGGCCAGGCCGTGTTCGCAGCCTACGTACCGCACAACTATCCGCTGGCCGAGCTCGAGCCCGGCATGGACGAGAATGCCTTCTACGATCCGTCGAACTTCGTCTATCCGGCGGGCACGCAGATCTGCGAGGTCGAGGTCGATCCCGACACCGGCGAGGTCGAGATCGTGAACTTCACCGCGGTCGACGATTTCGGCAACATCATCAATCCGATGATCGTCGAGGGCCAGGTCCATGGCGGCATCGTCCAGGGCGTCGGCCAGGCATTGCTGGAGAATGCCGTCTACGACGCTGAGACCGGCCAGCTCGTGAGCGGTTCGTACATGGACTACACCATGCCGCGTGCCGACGACGTGCCGTCTTTCAAGCTCGGCTACAAGGTCACGCCTTGCCCGCACAATCCGCTGGGCGTGAAGGGATGCGGCGAGGCCGGTGCGATTGCAGCACCGGCTGCCGTGATGAATGCGGTCCACGACGCGCTGGCGCCGGTCGGCGTCGGCCACGTGCCGATGCCGGCCACGCCGCTCAACGTGTGGCAGGCCATCCACGGCGCGGCGAAGTAAGGGGAGGATTTAGAGATGTACGACTTTACCTATCATCGTCCGAAGACGCTGGCCGATGCCGTCAACCTGCTGAAGGGCAAGGACGAGGCGCGGCCCATGTCGGGTGGCATGACCCTGATCCCGACCTTGAAGCAGCGCCTGGCGCGGCCGAGCGACGTCGTCGATCTCGGCGGCCTGAAGGACCTGGCCGGCATCAAGGTCGAGGGCAACAACGTGGTGATCGGCGGCATGACACGGCACGCCGACGTCGCGACCTCGGCCGACGTCAAGGCCGCCATCCCGGCGCTGGCCGATCTGGCCGGCCACATCGGCGATCCGGCGGTGCGCAATCGCGGCACGATCGGCGGCTCGGTGGCCAACAACGATCCGGCGGCCGACTATCCGTCGGCAGTGCTGGCGCTCAACGCCACGGTCACGACCAACACCGGCAAGCACGCCGCCGACGGCTTCTTCAAGGGCCTGTTCGAGACGGCGCTGGCCGAGGGCGAGCTGATCACCTCGATCAGCTTTCCCAAGGTCGAGAAGGCCGCCTACATGAAGTTCCCCAATCCGGCGTCGCGCTACGCGATGGTCGGCGTGTTCGTCGCCAAGTCCGCGTCGGGCGTGCGCGTGGCGGTCACCGGCGCCGGTCCGTGCGTCTTCCGCGTCAAGGAGATGGAGGATGCGCTGGCCAAGGACTTCTCCTCGGCGGCGATCAAGGACATCAAGATCCCGGCCGACGGCCTCAACAGCGACATCCACGGCAGCGCCGAGTATCGCGCCCACCTGGTGGGGGTGATGGCGCGGCGCGCGGTCGACGCGGCCAACAAGTAGCGCAACCTGAAAGCCCTGGTTACCGGCTTCGATCCGTTCGGCGGCGACAAGGTCAACCCCTCGTCGCTGGCGGTGAAGCACCTCAAGAAGCAGATCGGCAGCCTCGCGGTTCATGTCGCGGAGCTGCCGACTTCTTATGCGCTCTCGGCCGGCGTGCTGCGCCGATCGATCGAGGAGGTCCGTCCCGACATCGTGCTATGTGTCGGACAGGCCGGCGGCCGTACCGAGCTTTCCCTGGAGCGAGTCGCCATCAACGTCCAGGACGCGCGCATCCGCGACAATGACGGCGAGCAGCCGATCGACATTCCGGTCGTCGCCGGCGGCCCGGTGGCGCATTTCTCGACCTTGCCGATCAAGGCTTGCGTGGCGGCGATGCGCGAGGCCGGCTTGCCGGCCGCGGTGTCGAACACTGCCGGCACGTTCGTGTGCAATCACATCTTCTATGCCCTGATGGACATGGTGCAGGACCGCTCGCCGGCAATCCGCGGCGGCTTTCTGCACATCCCCTACGTTCCCGAGCAGGCTTCGCGGCTGGGCGGCGCTCCGTCGATGGCGCTGGCCGACATCGTCCGCGGCATCGAGATCATCCTCGAGGTCAGCGCCAGCCGCACGACCGACGTGCGTACGGCCGAGGGGCGGGTTTCGTAGTCTCCGAGAAACTTATGTTCCTCTCCTCCGCTAGGGGGAGAGGTTAGGTGAGGGGCTTCGACTGCCCTGAGCCTGCCGCCCGCTCGTGATCATGGTCATGGTCAGAGGACCGCGGGCGTCCCGCCCGCTC
>Ga0310811_10001936_pt1 | contig 25712 bp, 22 predicted proteins | sample YCmetagenome_FD_207642 | JGI IMG/M metagenome (GOLD analysis project Ga0310811, IMG submission 207642) | Soil microbial communities from experimental microcosm in Duke University, North Carolina, United States - YC | ecosystem: Engineered > Artificial ecosystem > Soil microcosm > Unclassified ... | reverse complement strand
GCCTAACTTCTTGCCAATCAGAATAGTTAAGGCGATGAGATTAATGCCGGGAGGAAACTGGCAGAGGTTCCAATAATACGTGTATTCTTCAAACGTGAGCCAGTGATAGTTTTCGATGAATGTGCGTTGAATGAGCAAGGTGGTGCTGGAACCGCCACCGAAGGACTGTAAGCCAATGTTCATCCAGATCAGAAAGAGTTTCCAGCGTCCAGGGTATGGATGTTGTTCTACTGTGTGCATTGCGAAAAAAGCCTTTACTGTTAGTGCGAAGGCGCAACGGATTGTTGCCGTGCCAACGGGGAAGTAGCGCTGTAAAAAACCTCTCATCAAGTTTTTACAGGAGGCAGGCTTTAGAAGAAAGCCCGCTTTCTTCTTTATACATTACTTCAGTTTCTATACGCAATTGTTCTATCGAGTGCGCGAAGGGATGTTGTATTCTTGTTATTCGGTAGCAAAATTATTGGTGTAACAGCCTATTATGGTTGCATCTATGTTGTATTTTGTGTTGTTCAGGTTTGTTATATTCTGGTAGAGATAAGGTGATATGTCAATGGTAACATGTAAAATTCTATCTATCTTGCTTCTCAAGAGGAAATGAAAATACAATAAGGTATGCGAAACGAACTCTTATCCTGGTTAGCCCGTGAGGGGCTACTACTGACGAGTGCAACGCTTGCTTCTGATGATCCGGAGCATGATGAAATAAAGATCGCGATACGTGGACCAATGATCGCTTTAAGCCGCAATGTGGACGATTGGCGTGAATGCCCTGATCCCGTGCTCTTTGGCTATCCAGAATCGTCGTTAGACATGATGGTGTTGGATGACATGCACCAGTTTGTGTTTGCGTGGCTGGAGAAGGCGGTGGAGGCAGGAATGACGCGTTGTTTTGTTTGTAATCAGTCACTTGATATAGATGAAATGAAACCGTGGGATGCTGTCTTCATCTCGTCTGATATAATTTGCTGGCTCCTGGCGCATTTTGATTGTAAAAAGTATCTTAACCGTGATATGAAGGGGCGTCATGCGTTTGAAATTACACCTGCCCCGCCCGAATTTTTTGATTTGCTACCGTAAGGAGGTAGAGAGATGGATAAAAGTCAGGTTACCCGGCTATTGGAGGATATCGCGGCCCTCCTTGCGCTGAAAGAGAAGAGCAGTGTCTTTGAAGTGCGTGCCTATGAGAATGCGGCACGCACGTTGGGATCATTGAATGGCGATATCACAGAACTGGTGCGGGCCGGTAAATTGAAAGGGACGCCGGGTCTGGGACCAACGATTGTCAAGCGCATTGAAGAGGCAGTGGAGACTGATCATATTGCTTTCTATGATGAACTGGTCGCGAATACGCCAGCGGTGAAAATTGACATGTTGCGTATTCCTGGTCTGGGACCGAAGCGCATTAATACCATTTATGACCAATTCCACATCACGAGTCTGGCTGAACTGGAGCAGGTCTGTAAAGAGGATAAAGTCGCGCAGATTCCGGGGTTTGGCAAAAAGACACAGGAAAAGATCCTGCAAGGCTTAACCTTTATTACCCAACATGCTGACCGTTATCTCTACAATGTGGCGGAGGAAGAGGCGGAGCGTATCCGCACCGCGTTAGCCGAACGTCCTGAGATTGTACGCTTACAGGTTGCTGGTAGTTTGCGCAGGCGGCGTGAAACGGTCAAAGACATTGACATGGTTGCCAGTGTGGCTGATGATGCTGGAGTTGAGGCGCGGCGGGCGATTATGGACTTCTTTACCAGCCAGCCATCTGTAAAGGCTATCACTGGTAAAGGGGATACGAAATCAAGCGTCGTGCTCAGCAGTGGCATCGCTATGGATCTGCGTGTCGTAGCTGATAACCAGTTTCCCTATACCCTGCACCATTTCAGCGGCTCCCGTGAACATCATATCCCGTTGCGTCGTCGGGCGTTGAGCATGGGTATGACAATCAACGATTATGGCCTTTTCAAAGTCGAGAATGGTGAAGAGCATCTGATCCCCTGTCATACCGAAGCGGATATGTATAAGGCATTAGGCTTGCAATACATTGAGCCTGAGCTACGGGAAGATATGGGCGAGATTGATGCCGCCTCCCGCAATGAATTACCCGAACTGGTCACCGAGAAGGATTTACGCGGCGTGCTGCATGCCCATTCTACCTGGAGTGATGGACAGAACACGATTCGTGAAATGGCGGAAGCCTGTATCGCCCGTGGTTATAGCTATCTGGGTATGGCTGACCATAGTAAATATGCCGCTTATGCGAATGGTCTGACCGTAGAGAGTCTCAAGCGGCAGTGGGAAGAGATCGATCAGTTAAATGAAGAATTTGGTGCTCGATTTCATATTCTCAAAGGGACCGAGTGTGATATCCTGCGTGATGGTACGCTGGATTATGATGATGAAACGCTGGCGAAATTTGACTTTGTCGTTATCTCTATTCACAGCCTCTTCAACCTTTCGCGTGAGGAACAGACACAGCGTATGGTACGGGCCATCTCCCATCCAATGGTTGATATCGTTGCCCATCCAACAGGTCGTCTGCTATTGAGCCGTGAAGGGTATCAGATAGATATGGAAGCAGTGATAGAGGCAGCGTTAGAGCACAAGGTGAGCATTGAAATTAACGCTCATCCTTCGCGTCTGGATCTGGATTGGCGTTATGTCCGCATGGCTCGTGATGGTGGCATGAAAATACCTGTCGATCCTGACGCGCATACGCTTGCAGGAATAGATGATATGAGATATGGTATAGGTATTGCACGCAAAGGTTGGTTACGTGCTACCGATGTGCTTAATACGTTGGAAAGTGAAGCCATTCAGGCCTACTTCCACGTAAGAAAAAGGTAAGAGGTAGTTATCCAGAACTACTGACGGTGTCCGATTTAGGATGTTGTCATCCTCTTTACGTATTCTGATCGCACTGAAGCGGTTTTGAAGAGGGGCTTACAATATCATAAGAAAGAGGAAAAGGGTCATATGGCAGAACAGATTGTTTTGGAAGTCACCCCCCGTACTGTAGTAGGGAAAGCAAATAAACGTTTGCGTAAGACGGGCATCATTCCAGGAAATATCTATGGTCATAAAGAAGCCTCAACACCTATTCAGATAGATGGATACACGTTTGAGAAATTAAGTCGTCAGCATGGTACGAGAAATGTGTTGACATTGCGTATTACGAATGCGCCATCTCAGACTGCAGTAGTGCGCCATGTACAGCGTGATCCAAAATCAGGACACATCCTGCATGTTGATTTTTCCCGCGTCGATCTGCGCGAACGCATTGAAGTAAAGTTACCACTGCATTTTGTGGGAGAAGCCCCTGGTGTGAAAAACCAGGGTGGTGTTTTCCTGCACCTGCTGGATACATTAGCAGTGGAATGTGAAGCTTCAGCTATTGTTGATAGCCTGGATGTGGATATCTCTTCAATGGAAGAGATTGACTCGGCTTTGCATGCTAAAGATGTGGTGTTACCAGCAAAATACTCACTGGTTACAGACCCGGAAGAGCCAATTGCGAAAGTAGATGCTCCTAGAGTTGAACTGGCAGAGCCTTCTGCTACTGAGAAGGAAGCTCCTGCGGTTGCAGCAGAAGCACAATCTGAAGAGTAGCACTCTGCGCACTGTGTGTGGGCTAACAATAATAGGAATAGGCGACCGGAAAGGTCGCCTATCCGCGTTTACTGCTATGGAGCAGAGCCGCTATCCATCGTGCTTATGTGCCGCTTTTCATGTTCCAGTCAGGGAATGAGGAAGCTCAAATGCGTGGGTGATTGGCGTTCCTGGCAAGATGCTTGTTGTATAGCTCTCAGTTCTTGTTGACACCAACAGTATCTTGCTCATGTGACTGTAAGAGACTAAATATGAGAAATGAGCGAGAGTTATGCGTATAATGATTGTTACTGATCAATATCCTCCTATGGTGGGAGGGGTGCCAACAGTGACACATGGTCTGGCGAATGATTTCGCGAATCGAGGCCATCAGGTGTGGGTTGTGGCACCAAACTTTGGTGCGCGGGATGTGCGGCGTATGGAGCAGAAAGTACGTGTCTTTCGTTTTTCCTCGTTTGAATGGCCTACGTATAAAGAGCTACGTATTCCTCTACTGCCATTTGTTTCTATTCGCAACCTTATTAAAAAGAGTGATCCTGATATTATTCACATCCACTCTCCTATTGTACTGGGCAATATTGCGCAACTCCTGGCAGGCGGTTTACGCAAACCTGTGATTGCTACCAACCACTATTTACCGATTAACATCAGCCGCTCGTTGATGGCTGATCCTTTTCTGGGTAAGCCATTTAGCACTATTTCTTATTCCTATCTGGTGAACTTCTGTAATCACTGTGAGTATGTCACCGCACCAACAATGACCGCGATTAATTTGTTATATGAGCATGGCTTGCGTGCTCCTGCTGCTGCTATCTCTAATGGGATTGATCTCCGCTATTTTTCGCCAGGGCCACGCGACCCTGATATTCTCCGTCGTTTTAAATTGCCAGAGGATCGTCCCTTGATCTTGCATGTTAATCGCCTGAGCGAAGAGAAACGTGTGAATGTATTATTGGATGCGGTCCCGCTTTTAAAAACACAGGCACATGTTGCGCTGGTCAGTACAGGTCCAGCTGAGCAGGAGCTACGCGAGCAGGTGGAACAGCTACAGATCGGGGATCGTGTCAGTTTTCTGGGTTTTGTGCGCGATGAAGATCTCCTGGAGTTGCGTCGGGTGGCCTCTCTCTTCGCGATCCCCTCGGAGGCTGATTTACAGAGTCTGGCGACAATGGAGGCGATGGCCTGTGCTCTGCCAGTCGTTGCGGCGAATGCGTATGCTTTGCCCGAACTGGTACATCACGAGGAAAATGGTTTCTTGTTTGAGCCGGGAAATAGCGCGCAACTGGCTTCATTTATTGATACATTGCTACAGAATGAAGAACTACGCCAGCGGATGGGGCAGGAAAGTTTGCGCATTATCTCTGCCCATGATAAGGAAAAGATTCTTGACCATTGGGAAAACCTGTATCGTCGGCTCTCCATCGAATTCAAAGAAGCCAGGGAGCGTCGGCAACAGTGGCGCACTGCGAGCCGTTATCCAGCCTATCGCGCACGAGAACAGAAAAATATCGAGAAATCACGACCACATTTTCGCCGAACCGGAGATTTACGTCTGGATTAGTTCACATACTGTGTATGTTTCCATACAACATACACAGTATTGGTTAATGGCCCCAACGTTTATGCAACCGTCGTGCAAGGAAGCGTTCAACATCCCAACGCCACTGGATAGCGTAATACTGAACCCAGGATTTACAGAGAAGCCATCCGGTTTTTTGTTGTTGCAATTGCTGTCTGTGCTGTTGGATTGCGGTTGAGTCAATATACACCGGTACTGATATTTGCGGGTGTTGAGATTGTGTGCAACCCCTGATTATAGGCGTGAATGTGTAGGAGAACAAAGCACGGCTGGCAGTGGAAAGCACATGGAGTGGATCTTTTCTTCTTTTCTTCTGTGTTGTTGACATATTGTCACATACTCCAGTATTGCCACTGAATAACTGAACTTATACAGTAGATAAATGCAGTTTCTATAGAAGATGGATAGTATGGAAAATCTATATTTATAATAGTATAGCGTTCTTGCTGGTTTTTGTCTAGTTACCGTGGTGAGTCAAGACTTTAGAAGTGCGCATGATTGGTTGCATTATTGACAAAAAAAGAAAATATTCAGTATAATGTAAACATTCACTTATTCGCATCATAGAAGCATTTGTATCTTGTGCTTTATTTTAATGTATGCGGATATATAGCGTTTATGGAGTGCTATGTGTGTAGTTCGCATAGCGAAGTTAGCAAAAAGTGAGCCTTGCTATTAAGCAAAGCCGGGATTGGACCGGGGAAAGGGATGGTTTGGCATGTTGACAGAAGATGAAGGAAAACCCGTTTTGATATCGACAACAGAGGCTACGCGCAGAGGTGGTAGTGCAGTACGGGAACGCTATGGTGAAGATTACTATCGCCGCATTGGGAAGAAGGGAGGAACGATGTTAAAGGAGCGGCGTGGTAATGAGTACTACCGGGAGATTGCCCAGAAAGGTGGGCAAGCGAATGTGAAAAAGTATGGTCCTCAGCACTTCTCCGATATGGGGAAGAAGGGGGGCAATACGACCAAGGCACGGCAGGACCCCGATTTTTATAGCCGTATTGGCAAGTTAGGTGGTGCTGCGAAACGGCAGCGTCGACATAGCAAGGATGAAGGCAAACAGACAGAAGAATAAAAACAAACAATGTATCTGTCTGGTTTCTATTTCCAGGTAAGAGCGATTAACCTGTAGAAGAAAATTTGATAGTAATAAGCGACGAGTGTGGTTTTCCGCGTTCGTCGCTTATTGTCTTTGTGCTGTTTTTTGGCTATCTTTCGTATAGTTACCACGCTATTCATAGAAGCCAGATGCAAGGAGTACTGGCTTATACTTCAGCACGCTGCTTATCTGTTGTTTCGCTCAGTTTTGCCAGACCATCAGCGATAGCATCTGCGACGTTTGTCTCGGCTGTCTGACGAGCGACACGTAGCGCGTTTTTGATGGCCTTGGCATTTGAACGACCATGCGCAATGATCGCTGATCCATTGACGCCAAGGAGGGGAACACCGCCATACTCAGTATAGTCCAGTCGTTTGAAGACGCGTCTAAGTCCAGGCTTTAAGATCGCAGCGGCGATTTTATTGAGCAGCGTACTGGTCATCTGTTCGCGCATGAGTTCCAGAAGTGTTTCCCCCAGACCCTCACCCATCTTGAGCACGACATTACCGACGAAGCCATCGCAGACAACAATATCGACATGCCCGGTTGGAATATCTCGACCCTCGACATTGCCAATAAAGTTGAGTCCTAAAGTTCGAGCACTCTGTTTGAGCAACTGATGTGCTTCAATGACCTGCTGGTTCCCTTTCCCTTCTTCCTCGCCGTTTGCCAGTAAGCCAACGCGTGGAGTCTGTACCTGAAAGATACGTTCAAGGTAAATTGAACCCATCAAGGCGAATTGTTGTAAATATTCCGGTTTACAATCAGTATTTGCGCCGATATCGATAATCAAACAAATGCCATTTTTCATTGGGAAGACGCCACCTAATGCCGGGCGTTTCACTCCAGGCAGACGTTTGAGTACCATGAGCGAGGCAGCCATCATCGCGCCGCTGTTGCCAGCGGAAACCGCTCCTAGCGCCTTGCCATCACGAACCTGTTGCAAGGCAACAATCATTGATGCGTTCGGCTTATTGCGCACAGCCTGTGCCGCATGTTCATGCATCTCAATGGCTTCGTCTGTATGGATAATTGGTAGATCAAGACCAGTTGTGTTGTGTTTCGTTAGTTCAGCACGAATAACCTCTTCATTGCCAACCAGATAGACACCAATTCCGTACTCTCGTGCTGCTTGTATGGCTCCAAGAATCACTTCGCCCGGAGCCTTATCTCCACCCATTGCATCAAGTGCGACGCGAACAGGAGCACTAACGGAAGCGCTCATGCGTTTCTTCCCCCGGTTCTCCAATAGTTTGCTTGACTAACTCTACGAGTTTGTCAAGGTCAAATGGTTTATAGACGATCTGGACAACGCCTGCTTCACGGAAGTCTTGTTCCTCGTTCCCTGCACCCAGAAATGCAGTCACGATGATTACCGGGATGCGGCGACCAGTTGCCATGGCCATGAGCTTGAGTTCATCGCGACCATCGAGATATGGCATCATGATGTCGAGCAGCACAAGATCTGGATTGTGCTCGCGTATCGCGTCATAGAAGCGCAGGCTTTGCGTCGTCATATGTGTTTCATAGCCTTCATCCGCCAGTGTCTCTGTGAGCAGATCGGCGATTGTCGGTTCATCGTCCATTATCAGGATCTTTTTTGCCATGAAGCATTATCCCCCTCATCTCTCGAAAACAATGCGGCATAAACTGTCCTGGGTTTTTCGTTTTTTTTGCTCTTTTCAGCAAAAACGGTACCAGTAGCCCCAGATAGATAACTGTATTATAACACTACCTCTTACAGAATGTACGTTATAACGAGTGATTTGGTAAGAGAGATAGGACTATGTATTCTCTTGTTACCTGTCTGTTAGAACGTTTGCAACTGGGGGAAACTTACGCTATACTAGCCTGGAAACATGAGTGTTTTGGTTGTGTCTGGAGGATATGTTCGTGAAAATCACATGTAAGCAGCAGGATTTGAGTCGGGGTCTCTCGATTGTAAGCCATGCGGTTTCCAACCGTAGTACACTTCCCATCCTTGCAAATATTTTAATGGCTACTGATCAGGGCCGCTTACGACTCTCCGCGACAAATCTGGAAATTGGGATCAATTGCTGGATTGATGCCGATGTACAGGAAGATGGTTCAACTACTGTTCCTGCTAAGACTTTTACTGATCTGGTCAACAGTTTACGGCCTGGTCAGGTGGAACTCTCAGTTCCCGATGAAACACATGCAGTCAATGTGAAAAGTACTGGCAGCAATGCCAATATTAAAGGTATGGACCCCACTGAATTTCCTTTGATTCCCAGCGCGGAAGGTGGCGAGGAGCCAATTATTCTGGATGCTGGTCAACTCAAGGAGATGATTGCTCAGGTGGCATTTGCTGCCGCTGATGATGATTCTCGCCCTGTGCTTACCGGTGTGCTGGTTGAGGTAAATAATGAGCAGGCTTCGTTCGCTGCGGCTGACGCGTTCCGACTGGCTCTACGTGTCTCTCCTCTCCCCGGCCATACGACTGATCATGGCAGTATTCTGGTTCCTGCTCGTACACTGAGTGAACTTGCTCGCATCCTCCCTTCTGAGGGTGCTGTGCAGATGGTGGTGACTCCTAATCGCAGTCAGGTGCTTTTCCATACTGAACATGTTGATCTGGTTTCACGATTGATTGAGGGGACGTTCCCGAATATCAAGTCCGCTATTCCGAAGGAACATACGACGCGTGCTGTGGTCGAGACAAAAGAGTTCGCTGCCGCTGTGAAGACGGTGACTCCGTTCGCTCGTGATAGCTCAAACATTACGCGTATTAAGATCAGTGGCGGCGAAGGGTCTGATGCGGGGGCCGGGACGTTGACGCTTGAGTCAACGGCGGAAGATATCGGTAGTAATGTGACGACGATTAATGCGGCGGTTGATGGACCTGAACAGCAGATTATTTTCAATGTGAAATATCTGACCGATGTGCTGGCAATTCTGGATACACCGGAGGTGGCTCTGGAAGTAACCTCGGCTGCTCGTCCAGGTGTTGTTCGTCCTGTAAGTGCCGCTGACTACACATATGTTATCATGCCAATGAGCAATAATCGGTAAGGTATAAATACTGTGACTATTGCTTAACTACTTATCCGAAAACCTGAGTGCCTGGCACCAGTCACGGCAGTGACGTTGAGTTTCGGAATAAGCTCTAAGGGGTTTCGGAGAGTTGCGAGACTTTCTGGCTGGGGGGAGGATACCCCCCACACATTCCTCTAAACGCGCCCATGAAGTGGGCGTACAGGTGTAGTGTATCTGAATAGCTGCAAATTTCCAGATTTGTCCTGTCAAATTAGAATAGTTTCACGAGGGGGGAGGAACTCCTCAACCCTTCTTTTTTCTTGCTGTTCCGGCTTATTCTTCACGGAAGGGTTCATGTATCTTTCACACCTCTCATTAACGGATTTCCGCAATTATAAGCAGTTAGAACTCTCGTTGGAGCCGGGCCTCTTTCTTTTTTACGGCGATAACGCGCAGGGGAAGACGAATCTGCTCGAAGCGGTGAGTATGTTGGCGACGGGAACGTCGTTTCACGCGTCCAGTGATCGTGAAGTGGTGAACTGGTATGCTACTGATCATGTGGCGCGACTGCGTGGCGCGGTGCAGCGGCGTGAGGATCGCTTGCAGTTAGAGATGATTTCGTTTGATCCTGCTCCTCCTGTCTTTGAGGCTGGTCATGAGCAGGCGTATAGCGCTCGTGTGCTGGAATTGCCTGCCCATACATCCCGTAAGCGCTATAAAGTGAATGATGTCCCAAAGCGCAATGTTGATTTTATCGGGCAGATGCGCGTGGTGCTTTTTTCTCCGACCGATCTCCATCTGGTTGATGGTAGTCCTGAAGAGCGGCGGCGTTTTTTAGATCGCTCGCTGTGTCAGATTCGACCCGGCTATAGTCAGGCTTTGATGAAATATCGGAAGATGGTGACACAGCGATCAGCATTGCTGAAGCGCATTCGGGAGCATCTGGAAGATCCCCAGATGCTGAATTATTTAGATGAACAGTTGGTGATGCTGGCAACGCAGATTATTTTTGAGCGTCAGCGGATGATTGAGTCGTTGAATCAGCAGGCGAATGAATTTCAGCAGGTTATCAGTGGTGGGCGTGAGAAGTTGAGTATCCGCTATCGTCCTTCGTTCCAGCTTGATGAAGCATGGAATCTGACAGTCTTACCGCAGAAGTTACGTGAGCAGTTGCTGGCTGCACGTAAGAAGGAGATTATGCAGGGGGTCTGTCTGCTGGGGCCACATCGTGATGATCTGGAATTTCTCGCCAATGGTGTGAATATGCTGGCCTATGGCTCTCGTGGTCAACAACGTACAGTGGCGCTCTCCGCGAAACTGGCAGAGTTGGTGTATATGCAAAGCAGTACCGGTGAGCAACCAGTGCTCTTGCTTGATGATGTTTTTAGTGAGTTGGATTATTCACGCCGCGAGTATTTATTGTGTCAGGTGAAGCAGTATCAGCAGGTCATGATGACCACTACCGATCTTTCTGGCTTCCCTGATGAGATTGTACGGCGTGCGCGTCGTTATCAGGTGGTGAATGGTTCGATGATGCAGGATGCTTGATCCGAGGATCTGACTACTTGTGCACAGCTCCGCACGCAAGTAGTCGCACGATTCATTTGCTTCTACTATTGTTGATTGGTGGTATTTATGTGTAGCTTTTGTTGGAATTGTTCCCAATCCTGTTGAATGCGTTGTATCTCCTCCTCTTCTGGCAACCGATTGCCATACCGCGTTGAGGCATAGATGTCGGTAATTGTGTGGATTTCCTGTTGTGCCATTGGGAAGTGTGGTGCGAGACGCCGGAGCAGCTCATGAGGCGTTTCAAAACGCTCTCGTTTATACCCATAGCGGGCAACCTGTTGTAAGAAGGCACGGTAGATAGTTCGGACTGTACGTGCTATTGGTTCTCGTTCTTCTAACCCCTCATTGGCTTGCACTGGTGTTTGTGCTGTTGCCTGTTTTTTCCGTCGCATCAGATGGCTAAGCCACATTTTGAACTGTTGCCAGAAAAGTTGCCAGGACCAGAGGCTTTCATGAACCTCCACAATCTGTCGCTGCCGTGTTTGCTTGTTTGTATTTGGTCTGAGAATGCGCAATAACATGCGGATCAGTACACCCAGAATGATGAGAAAAGCGATAACAAAGAGCAGTATTATCAAAACAGTGGAGGCTGAGGCAGTGTGTGAGGCGGCAGCACCGGGATTATGCGTGATTTGTATCGTTGAAAGTGGAACCTGTGGGATCTTTATGCCCTGGGGGTGGAACCGTGAGAAGATCAAGAAGAACGGTGTTGAGATAATGACAACGAGTATAGCGAACCCACGGGCGATCCAATCGAGCAGTACACCCACTGGTGATAAAAATGCTTGAACGCTCGCCAGGAAGGTTGAACTGGTGAAGAGGCCCACCACGATAACAATAAAGATCAGGGCGATACAAATACTGCCAATCATCGTCAGTAGCAACCGCTCCGTTCCTGTATGGAAGCGCTGTGGACTATTGATATGCTGATCGCGTACATACACCATATTTGACAGGGCACGAGCAAAGAGTACCAGTGTGAAGAAGATTGGCAATAAAATAAATAATGATAACGTTTCCAGATGGGCTAGCGTTTGTATGAGCAGCACCGCGATGAATAGCGGCACGCCAATTTTGACCATCCTTGCGACTGTTTCAGGCGCTGTCTCTCCCTGTCTGGACCAGTGGATGCCACGTATATACAGGTAGCAGCTCGTGATAATAGCAACGGCGGTGATAAATGTTGTTGCACCGAAGGTGATGATTGCACGCAGGAGCGCAGTAATCCAGTGCAGGCTGAAGAGCGTTTCAGTGGAGAAATAAAACTCACCCCAGAGTACCAGTAACGTGATGATGACAATGCCCGCAATGTGTAAGGTTGTCTGTCTATTCTTGTGTCTTTTTGTCGGAAAGATCAGCGCGAGGGCACAGGGAACGAGTTCTAATACAAATGGTGCCCATAGTGGTAGGAATGTTTGATGATGTGGAATGATGCTGGCACTGCTTAAACCAACGAGTAGAACTGCTATCCAGCAAGCTTCCAACGCAGCCAGGAGCATTGGCAGCAGCATCTCTCCTGTGGTATAGCGCGTTTGTGTATATTGTTCTGATGGTGTGTTGTTGGGAAGTGTACTACCCATGCTCAATCCTTTTTGGAAATTTATCCTGGCGCGAGTCTGGTTGTGCTTGTCGCCCGCTATTAGTATACGTTTGTATACTGGTTGTGTACCTGAAATACATACGCTCTTTCAGTATGAAATGTCACCGCTGTGATAGAAATAGCACCCTCTGGTACCAGTCTGGATGCAAGAGCATATATCAAGTCAGATAGCACATGATTGTCTCTATTGAAACTGGTTAGCAATCATGCTGCGTAATATCTGTAGCTTCGGAGTAGAAATGATCCAGAGCCAGACCTCTTTTTATCTGCACCTTGAAAAAATAGCAGGAAATTCCTGCTCATTTTTCACAGATCGTAGAACAGAGTAGTGATGTACGCAGGTAATGAATGTGAGCGTCATTATGGTGGGTGGAGAGGAGAGGATATTGCATGATAACGGAACAACGCGAAGCCTTAGATGAGATCATTCGCAAAATGCGCTCCGGGCGCATAACGCGTCGTCATTTTTTGGAGCGTGCCGTAACCATTGGTTTGTCTGGTAGTGCTGCCGTCTCTTTATTGGAAGCATGCGGTGGTTCAAGTAACAGCACTGGTGGGAATGGGGCGGCCACGAATCTTGTGTGGCAGAGTGAACAGGAAGCGACGGGCACCTATCAGGCTTTAACGAATACATTTAACCAGACCATAGGGCATAAGCAGGGTATTCATGTAACCTGGAATCAAGGGCCAGCGGCTGCGAATGATATGATCATCAAATACACAAACATGTTACGTGCTCGAAACAATAGTATTGATATTCTGTCTATTGATATCACGTATCCTGTGCAGTTTGCAGCCAGCAATTGGATTAATGCCATTTCTGATCGTCAATGGCCTGTTAGCGAGCGGGCGAAATATTTGCCTGGTCCTGTTCAAGGTTGTACGTATCAGGGCAAAATCTGGGCCGCGCCGTTCCGTACGGATATTGGTCTGCTGTACTATCGCAAAGATCTTGTTTCACGACCACCTGCAACCTGGGATGAACTTACTTCAGTCGGGCAGTCTACACAGGCCAGAGCAAAGTATGGTTATGTCTGGCAAGGGGCGCAATATGAAGGGCTGGTCTGTAACTTTATTGAGGTGTTACATGGTTATGGGGGGCAGGTACTGGACCCCCATGATCCAACAAAAGTGGTGGTGAACACTCCCCAAGCGCAGATGGCGCTCGCGAAAATGGTGTCATGGGTTGGTGGTATCTCTCCGGAGGCGGTGACGACCTATATGGAGGATTCGTCTCGTCTGGTCTGGCAAAATGGGAATGCAGTCTTTATGCGAAACTGGCCCTATGCGTATACTCTGGGGAATGATCCTTCGCAGTCAAAGATAGCCGGGAAGTTTGCGGTTGCGGCATTGCCCTATGGTGGAAATAATACAGTTGGACATTCAGCTATCGGTGGCTGGAATCTTGCTATGAACTCCTATTCCCCTCATACCGCGCAAAATTGGGAGTTTATTCGCTATATGCTTCAACCCGCTGCACAGAGGCAGACGGCCATCGCTGCTTCATTGGCTGTAACACTGCAAAGTGTGTATGATGATCCAGAGGTACTGAGTAAGAATCCATTATTCAAGCAACTGAAACCGATCCTTCAGAATGCTCTTCCTCGTCCTGTTTCTCCGCGCTATTCCGATGTCTCCGATTCGATTCAGCAGCATATCTATCAGGCTCTTAAAAAGCAGATATCGGTGAATGATGCTCTCTCGTCCCTGGATACCGATTTAAAGAGAATAGTTGCACCGTGATACTGGATTGTAGATTTGGATCCTCATAGGTTGTTTGTGGGTATTGTCGTCGCTATTGAGCGTGGCATGAAGGAGGGATGAATAGGATGACAGCTCAAGTTGCAGAATCTCTGCCCCAGGAAGTAACGAAACCATCGCTGCGTGAGCGTATTCGTATGCATGGTGGATACCTGCCCTATCTATTGGTGCTGCCAACAATGTTACTGATTCTGGTCATTGCGATTTATCCAATGTTAGACTCACTGCGTATCAGTTTATTGAATAATCCATTGTTGTCGCAGCCTTCCTTTGTTGGTTTGCGCAATTATACCCGTGTATTGAGTGATCCTGTTTTTATAACGGCGATTGGGACGACAATCTTTTTTATGCTGATCAGTGTCGTACTCGAAACCATGCTTGGTCTGGGTATTGCGTTACTGATCAATAAAACCTTTCCGGGTCGTGGACTGGTGCGGGCCGCGATTCTGGTGCCGTGGGCTTTTCCGACGGTGGTATCCGCGCAAATGTGGTTGCTTATGTATAATGACCAGACAGGCATTATTACATATATCCTGCAATCTATGCATCTTCTCAGCGCGGGCGATACGTTGATTGGCTCACGTATCGGGGTGATTATTGCCTCGATTATCACTGATACATGGAAGACAACACCTTTTATGGCTCTGCTCATTCTGGCTGGACTTCAGGTTATTCCCACTGAACTCTATGAGGCAGCAAGTGTTGATGGTACGTCCCGCTGGCAACGCTTTATACGTATTACGTTGCCTATGCTGAAGGGTCCATTATTGATTGCGCTGCTCTTTCGCTCACTGGATGCTATTCGTGTCTTCGACCTTTTTTATGTTTTTGGGCAACGCTCGGTTCCTTCTATCGCCTCATATGCGAATTTCAAGATGTTTGCAGGTACAGCGGAAGATTTCGCACCCGGAGTTGCTGCTACGGTGATTGTCTTTCTCTTTGGTATTGTGATCAGTCTGGTGTTTCTGTTTCTGATGCGTGAATCGACCAGCCGCAATTAGCATCCACTGGATGTCTATGTCGAGATAAAAGGAGAAAATGCTATGGCAATTGGCGCACATTCTTCGCTGAAGGTGAGAGATACTGACCATGCGCGGCGGCGGTCACGGAGTGGTGAAGAGCACACATGGTCATGGGGCACGTTTGGGCGTTACATCGCTGTTGCTCTGGTGGTGGTGGTGGCTCTTGCCCCGCTCTACTGGACATTTATCACATCTGTGAAAAGTGGCGTAGAACTGAACGCCTCACCACCGACACTCTTTCCCACCTCGTTTGATCTCTCAAATTATGTTCTGGTGTTCAGTTCTTCGTTCTTCTTACCAACCTTACGGAATAGCGCGATCATTTCAGCGGTGACGACGGTTCTCGCGTTATTGTTTGGTGTACTGAGCGCTTATGCGATTGCGCGTATTGATTTTCTGGGTAAATCCGCTGTGCTCTCCTCGGTACTCGCGGTAAATATGTTTCCCTTTATCGCGATGGTTGGCCCACTCTTTGTGCTTTTTACCGGACCATTCTATATCTATAACACCTATCTCGCACTGATTATCCCTGATCTTGTCTTGACGTTGCCGTTAACGATCTGGTTTCTGACCTCATTTTTCCGAGATCTTCCGGCTGATCTGGAAGAGTCGGCCCGGGTCGATGGGGCATCCCGTCTCTATACACTCTGGAAAATTATTGTGCCACTCACGGCTCCAGGTGTGTTTGCCGCAGCTATTCTCTCGTTTATCGCCGTCTGGAATGACTTTCTCTTTGGTCTAACATTGACCAGTGATGAGCAGGCCCAGCCAGTGACGGTGGGCATTACGCGCTTTAATTCCGAACATGTTGTGGCCTATGGACAACTGGCAGCCGCCGCGATTGTTGTTACTATTCCTCTGGTTATTCTGGTCTTGCTGTTCCAGCGTCGTATTGTGTCAGGACTGACTGCCGGAGCAGTAAAAGGGTAATAAGCACAGCTATTGCAGTGGCGTATATAGTATATGGTTATCCACAAAGATCTCCACTTATCCACAGGAAATGTGGATAAGTCAATATGATTTGACTTAAGTACTATCCCCTGAGGATAGTGGAGCCGCATGATATGTGGATAAGCGGATTGTGTCGAGCAATATTATGAAGATCCCAATGGTTGTGGCCAGATGTCCTTTGCATTCAGTTGATCTGCCTCCTGCTTGTCGGGGCTTTTTCCACGCAGGATATGTTGTTGCTGTAATGATGATGAAGTGAGTGGCGTGATATGTTGTACGCGTTTGATATTGATTGGATCAGTATTTTGTATTTTTAAGATAGGCATCGTTGGTTGTGTATCGGGATGCCGCACATTGATGCCACAATAGGTGCAAAAGTATGCATCGGCAGGAATATTTGTGGAACAGCAGGTGCAGGGTATAGTCTTCGTCCAATGATGAGCTTCTTCAATGACATGCACGTGGTTATCAATGAAACGTGCTATATACTGTTTTATGCGATTTTTCAACAACGTAAGCATAACCCATCCTTTCTCCATATCTTCTACCATATGTTACGTTTATTTTATAAGTGTAGATGGGAAGAGATAAAGATGTCAATATAATTTCAGTGCAATGTGATAAATATTGTATTAAGGTTTATGGAAATCATAGTTTTTCAGGCAAATGACGTATTATCTCTTCGTAGACACGTTGTGGTGGTATGCTATCAATGATGTGGGTTTTGCCCCAGAGTATTGCTGCTTCAATCTGGCTATAGCTGAAAGGATTAGGGTCCAGCGTTACACCGTGATGAAAGAGCGTCGATGACCAGACCTGTTGTGAGTAAATTGTTCCGGGCAAGAAGACCACAATTGTTGGTGTATGTACCGCGCCTGCGATATGTGCGGGGCCAGTATCATTTGCCAGCGCCAGATCTGCTTTTGCCGTGAGGATTGCCAGATCACGTAAGGACGGCGTTATGGCGATATGGACCGTTGCGTTGGCGTTCACGCCTGTAAAATCTTGCAGCCATTTAATCATGTCTGCCTTGCGTATACCTTCAGGTAAGGACTCATCAGGTCCGCAGGCAACAAAGAAATCCAGTTTTTGTTGGGGATCGTGTTGTGCGAAGTACGTGCTGAGAGGTTGTAGTACCTCATCCCATAGTTCGTAACATTTCGCCGGGACGACAGATTGAAAAAAGCAGATAATACGTACTGCCTGTGGATTCAGTTTGAACTGCTTTATTAACTGACGATCTCTGGCGATGTCCTCTGGTGATAGTCGAATATGGGGTTGGGCCTGCTCACTGGCTAAAGTTCCATCTGCTAACGCGAACAGCGTTTCAATAAAGTCGGCATAGCGTCTCTCCTGCCCGCGCACCGCAAAGCTCCGTACGCCCACACGAAACAGGTGTCCCAATGTTGTTACCTGCTCTGATGTTTGTGTGGGTGTGCTTGTATCAATGCGCAGGAATGGCATGCCATCATGTGCGCCATGAAAGTCCAGCAGGAGTATGTGTTTCCCTGTTTCTCGATATCTGGTCGTATCTTCTAATTGTGGAGGTTGTGTGCAGGGCATGATACTTATTGTGGACCAGTATATATGTTGGTAGAGCGTGGCATCAAAGAGTTCTGCCACACCCGCATCAACAAAAATGGTGATTGGTGTGCCTGCTTTTCCGCAGGCGTTGAGCGCTTGAAGTGTACCTTCAAGGAGCGCTGTACCAACAATACTTTCGCCTAAGCGTCCCGCTTTGCCACCCAGAAAGAGCAGGATTTTATCAGCAGTGTGTAGGAGTTGTTGTATATACTGTAGCGTAGCCTTTTCTTCAGTGGTGAGCGCACGGTTTGCAGTGGTCGCGTGCTCATGTAAGAAGGATAGACTGACATCTCTATGGTCTGGATTCATCATGCTCCTGCTGATTGGTATTGAGAAAATGATGTTGTTAGTGTAACAAAGGGAGCTGGCAACTGTCAAAAAGACCGGGAGACACAATAATTGTCTCCCGGTCTTTTTGTTTTTCGTGTGTGGCGGTAATTTAGCCGCGTGCGCGAGCATAACGCTTGGCAACTTCGTCCCAGTTAAGGACATTCCACCATGCGCTGAGGTACTCAGGGCGACGATTCTGATATTTGAGATAGTAGGCATGTTCCCAGACGTCATTTCCGAAGATTGGGAAAAGGCCATCCATGAAAGGGCTATCCTGATTTGCTGTTGAAGTAATCTCAAGATTGCCACTCTTATCAAGAACAAGCCATGCCCAGCCAGAACCGAAGCGTTTGGCACCGGCATCGTTGAACGCGGTCTTGAATGCATCGAAGGAGCCGAACTTGGCATTGATCGCGCTTGCCAGTTCGCCAGTAGGCTCTTTGCTACCGCCAGGAGTCATGATCTCCCAGAACATTGTATGATTGACGTGACCGCCACCATTGTTACGAACGGCTGTACGCTTGGCCTCTGGGATCTCGTTGATGCGGCGCACAACCTCTTCAACTGGCAGATTGGCAAATTCTGTGCCTTCGAGCGCAGCGTTCAGATTGTTAACATAGGTGCCATGATGCTTATCATGGTGCAACTGCATGGTCTGTGTATCAATAGTTGGCTCTAATGCGCTGTAGTCATATGGTAGAGGTGGAAGCTGAAATGCCATAGGAACATCTCCTTCTCAAATAGAATAGGAGGCTATAAACCTCCTAAATACTTTTTATCAGGGATAGCGATCTGCAAACACCTGCTGCCTGAAAGCTTCTGGTATAAAGCAGAAGTATGAACTCTCTTCATACAAGTTATGTTGTATGCGATAGAGAGGTCTGTTGTCAAGCCGAAGCGCAGCATTTCTGGTCAATACGCCTGTTTCTATTGCGCAGATAACCAGCATGTTGCTTCTTGTTCTTTCGTTGTCCCCAACATAATATACGTGTTGTTGCGGTTAGAAGGATACAATTTTATACACCTGCTATGTGAAATGCTCGAAATTCGAGGCCCTCACAACAAAAGATGGTCATTTCACCACTGCTTCTACAACCAGTGATGTACGTTATGTATACAGGTTTATAGTAACATGTGTATACTGTATTTATTTTTGCAGCATGAGAAGAGTAACTATCTTTCTACGTCAAAACATGGTATATTCTAAGTACAATTTCGGCATTTGTAGAATTTGTAGCATCTGAGCAATTACTTTATGGAGAGTAAGTGGAGCGATGTATGGCTCACTTTGATGTGCAGGAAAGTGCGAATATACATGAAGGTGTCAGGACAATTCTTGTAGTGGAAGATGATGTGAATATTGGTGAGGTGCTTGTACAGGCGATAACTCAGGAGACACCATTTCTTGCCATGCTTGTTTCCGATGGATTCACAGCTCTTCAAACTGTCAAAGAAATCAAAGTTCATCTGTTTATTCTTGATTATCAATTACCCCGTATGAATGGTATTGAGTTATATGATCGTCTGCATGCTGTGCGTGATTTGTCGTTGATTCCTGCTATGATGATCAGTGCTCAACTTCCCCACCGTGAACTGGAACGGAGAAATATTCTGGGAATGAATAAGCCGCTAGACCTTGACGATTTCTTGCAAGCCATCGAGAAACTAATTGCCTGACAGATCTCTCTCAAAAGCATTTGTGTTTTATCTGAGCCAGGTAAATAGCATTACCTGGCTCCTTCTGTTTATTTCATAGGTACCATTGCTTTACCTATTCTGGCTGAGATCTTCGTTTATCTGTGTTATAATGCCGCTAAAACCATTATTGTCTTCATGTTGTATCAGGTTTTTTGTTTCTCATTTCGTGCACAGACGATAAATGATATCTGCGATACCTGATGATAAAGTTGCTTTACGATAATAGAGCTGTGGAACGTGCAATGGCCTGCGAAAGGTATTTCTAAAGATGGTTATTGGGAAGATTGTAAAATCTGATTCGCATATTAATTATGTCTGTCAAATATTTGGTCCTCATGAATGGGAGATCCAGCCGCGTCCTGCCGATTATGCCTTTGGTCGTTTTGTGCGTGTGGCTGTCCGCTCTTTACCTACTGATGAGACTGAGAATGCCTGGAATATGTTTGCAGAGGAGCCACCAGCAACAACGACGTATGCAGTAGGTGTCATTTATAATACGATTCTACAGAATCCGGCCTATGGGGTTTTAGGCCCACGCCTCTCGAATGAGACGCAGGTGGAGATGTTTTCACCTGATTATATTTCAGAGAAGGCTGTGTTGACCTATATTCTGGTGTTGGGCATGATGGAGGTTCGTACGCCTGGGGATGGCGGGCAAGCTTCACAAGAGGTTGTGACAACGATGCAGGGTGTTCCTTCACTTTCGTTGGAGCTTGATAGTCAGGTCGAGACGATGAGTGATGAAGAAGTCTGTAACTTTCACTACTTTGCCGATCCTGCTGGCGGACCTGATAGCCAGCATCCATATCTACATATGGGATATTTACCACATATTATTAATCAACCAAATAGCCTGTTGCCGATGGTGACGTTGCGCATTATCGATCAGTTAGAACAACTTTTTCCTCAAAACCAATCTTTGCTTTCCATTGTCAAGCGCAACTTTGCGTGGCGACTGAAAGTTGAAACCACAGGCTAGTGGAGGTAGCTACTGATGTTTGATTCTTCTCAGTTTGTGTTTCCACCTGCACATGCAGCCCGGCGGCCTGTGGGTATTACCAAAGGTCCAGGTGAGACGACGCATGAGTATACGTTTGTCTCTCGTGACGAAAATCAGGTGCTGAAAAATGGCGAGTATGTGTACTATGAGCTTGCTGATGCAGAGACTATGGCGTCTGGTGGGCCTGTTCGTCGGGTGCTGGGACGGGTGCTCAAACGTGTGCCAGTTCAACTCTATCCTGATACTTTTTTAGCGGAACCTGAGATCTCGCCTTCGATGGTTGCAGCGATGGTTGGCTATGATGCCCATGCGAACGAGCTTTTTGAGTTGCATGTGGCGATTATGGGTTACTATGATGCCCGTACCGATTCGTTTATCAATCCCTGGATTCCCCCACAGTCTGGTAAACAGATCTTCCTTGCTGATGATGAGATGCTGACGAATGTGCTCAGTCGTAAGAAGCATCAGGATATGGGTTCCGCTACGATTGGCTCGCTGCTGACGCGTACGCCTGCGGCTGTGCCGATTGTGCTCTCGGTGAAGGATGTGGTGAGCACGCATATGGCGATCATCGCCAGTACTGGCGCGGGTAAGAGTTACCTTGCCAGTGTGGTGATTGAGGAACTGATGCAGCCACACAATCGTGCCTGTGTGTTGATTGTTGATCCACATGGTGAGTATGGCACGCTCGATCAGATTATGAATGATCCACATTTTGAGGAAGAGGGCGATGGGTATGGCAGTGGTTATCGTGCAGATGTCCGGATCTATAAGCCTGAGCAGGTGAAAGTGCGGATCTCCACGTTGAACATGGGTGATATGCGTCAGCTCTTGCCTGAGATGACTGAGAAACAACAATATTTGCTGAATCGTGCTCTGCGTAAAGTGAGAGAAGGGAAGCATGGTCATCCCTGGGGTGTGGCGGATCTGAAGCAGGCGATCAAGTCGGTAGCGAAGCAGAAGAATGATGATGAGGGCGAAGGTTCTGATGATTCCAGCACTGCCCATGCGTTGACGTGGCGTGTCGAACAGCGTTTTGAACAGAGCTTCACTTTTGATGATACACAACACCTGGATCTGGATGAGATCTTTAAACCGGGCCAGTGTACCGTGCTGCAATTAAATGAGATTGATGATCGTGATCAGCAGGTGATTGTCGCGACATTATTACGTCGTTTGTATCAGGCGCGTATGGCTACAGAGCGCGGTCAGGTTCATTCTGGTGAGTCATATCTCCCATATCCTGTGTTTGTGCTTTTGGAAGAAGCACACCACTTTGCTCCTGGTGGAACAGAAGTGGTTTCAACCTCAATTTTGAAGCAGGTATTGGCGGAAGGTCGTAAATTTGGTATCGGTGTTGGACTCATCAGTCAGCGTCCGGGGAAATTGGATGCTGATGTGTTAAGTCAATGTCAGACACAGTGCATTATGCGTATTGTTAATGAGATTGACCAGAAAAGTGTTGGTGCTGCGATTGAAGGGGTTGGCCGTGATTTGCTTGATAATCTGCCAGCGCTCTCGAAGGGGCAGGTAATTGTCGCGGGAGCCGCAGTGAATACGCCAGTGATTTGCCGCGTACGTCAGCGGTATACCCAACATGGTGGTGAGAGTGTGGATGCACCGGATATGTGGCGAAAATACTTTAGCCGCAATTCCGCTGAGAGTCAGCGCCGTGTCGATGCGCCTTTGAATGGAAACAAGGGCTTTAACCTTCTGCGTTAGAGAGAATAGAATGCATCATCGTACTGCTATTTGGGTCCTCGTAGGGATGGCTGTTGTGGCCTGGGGAGGCGTGCTGGTGTTTACCCGCTTTGTACCACCAGCCACTCCATTCGCGTTTCTGGTGTTGTTTCTGATGCTTGGTATTGCGTTGATCAGCACCTTTTCGCCTGTTGCCTATGCCATTGGTAACTGGCTGTTTGGTACGCGCCGTCGTAAGACGACGATTCGCAGCGCCATTCGTCAGGGTGTCTTATTAACCATCGCGGTGCTGTTAAATCTCTTTTTTCGTGCTGCTGATAGCTGGAATCTCCTGATGGCGGTCGTGGTTTTTGTGGTGGTGATAGTGATCGAAGTGCTGATTCTTGCTCGCAAACGCTAAAAGCAGCAATGCTGTTCGTCTGGTGCCGTGACATAGAAAACCAGATAGTACATGTATGCTTCTCCTGAAATGTAGTACTATTCTACCAGATCCTCATGTGAAACATTCGCCGATGTAAATCCTGTGGTATGATCATGTACGGAAAATATATGTCATTGTGATTCCTCTTGATTCATCCTATGTCAGAAAAACTCTTTATCAGATTACAGTTTTTGACTGTATCTGCCTCTTTTATGTGAGAGAATGTGTTTTCGCATGATGCGATCCCGCATTCCCATTATTGGTATGTCTGTGTGTAAGAGCACAGCGTTTCTCTATGCCTTTTTTGGTTTGTGACAATCTTGAGTGAAGAAACTGTTAAAGGAGTTTTTCGAGCATGCGAACTTTGAAGCGCCCACACGAGTCTTATTCGTCTATGCGCAGACGCCAATGTGATGGTTCCAGAAGGCGGAGATTCTCGCCTTTTATGTTGTTGGGGCTGCTGGCTTCGGCATTATTTATCATCGGGGCTGGTGCCTATATCGTATTGCAGCCATCACATAGCTCTGATGCTGCTGAAGATGCGGTGAACTGCACTTTGATTGTGCCTGCCCATCCATTGACTGCTCAGGGATTGGCGACACCGTATCAGCTTACTGCAACTGATCCTAATATGGGTCCGTGTCGTGAGTCAAATCTGGCTCAGGCTGCTTTTGTACAGGGGGCTATTTTTGATCCTGCGACGGGACAGATTTCGATGTATGAACCGCTGGTGATTAACCAGGGACAGAGGCCAGCCATTGCTCCCATCGTGCCAAAACTGCCACAGAACGCAATTGTAGCACTCTGGTTTGGTTTTAATGGACAGATTTTGACATTACAGGGTTCACAACAGAATTTGCAGAACAACAACTGTGTGAATGGCCTCAATGGTTCACCCTTTGGGGAGGTGGCCTATTGTAACGCGCCAGCCTTTTTTACCGCCGCGAACAACGCCATTCAATCGGGTCTGCTGAAGCCACCTGCTCTGGGAACGGCGTCAGATGGGCAAGCCTGTCCATCCGTGCGTGATTTCTTCGTAGTTGACCAGGATCAGAGCGATAATGTCACGGCATCCTACCTTGTCGATGGACGAGGGCGTATGGCGCAGGACACCGATGCGAATATGGCTCAATTAGCAGGAGCAAATCTGGTGTCCAACGCGAGCGATAATGGTTTGTTGGACATCAATATCGATGGCGCATTGGGTTGCCATCCGTGGATGGTCCCTGATCTTTCAAACCCTGGCCATATGACAGCAGCACAACCAACCAATGAGATCCAGGCGGCGATGTATCAGCAAAATCCGGTCGCGTTGGTTCCTGCTGGCGACCCAATGGTGCTGGTGAATGATAATGCCAACCTGAATAAGCTTACTCTATATCGTCAGGGCGTGGATCAGCCAGTAACGAATAGTCTCGCAGACGCGAGCACGACAACGTATTGTCAAAATATCGCAACAGTTGCTCCTACACGTTTGTTTGCTGATCAAAGCTCCTTATCAGCGGCAGCATCGCCAATGCCTGATATGGCAACGAACCTGTTTACATTCCTGGCACAGCGCCTGAATATGACATGGACCAACCTGAACTGTCAGGATCTGACAGGGATGCATAGTCCTGTTCAGGTAATGATGCAAGGGGATGTCGCGGTGGGAGCTACCCGCTGGACCGGACAGCAGCAACATCAACAACAGGGCAACCAACATCAGCAAAGACAGCAGAACAATCAAGGTCAGCAATCACAGCAGAATGGACAGGGACAGTCAGATAGCCAGAATCAATACTGGCGACAGAATCAACAGGGATGGCGCAATCGCAGCGGGAGCACAGGGTATACTACTCCTCCCCAACCTTGATTGAATGGAAACCAGCCAAAAAGGTTAGCAGAAGCAACCATTTCTTTCTGCTAACCTTTTTGACTTTGAGGATCGAGTTCTTATAGCTTGTTATTCTTTAATATCGCGTTTCCACATAATAAAGCCTGCAATGATAGCAAAGATGATAGCATAGATGACTGCGACCCATACCGTATACATGCCAGAAATATTACCGGGTGGTATCGAGCCAATCGGATTAATGTGACTATCTTTGCCCACCAACTGTGAAGCCATCGCATTCAGATTTGGACCCAGGAAGTAGTTCGCCAGATTTCTCCAGAAGTCATTTTTAGTGAGGACCGAGATAAGTGGGAGTACAACGCTACTGCCGATATTATCGACTGGAAAGTAGAGCAGAGAAAGGGTCAAACCAAACGCCAGTGAACGTCCTAATACAGTAAGTACCGTTCCGACCAGAATGGTGACCACCATATTCAATAAGATTGTCAGTATATAGATGCCTGCCGCGTTCCAGAATGAAGTAGCCAATGAACCCCACGTTGCCATACTACCATTGTCCAGTACCAATAAGACAGAAACCAGAATAGCACTGAAAACCAAACCAAGAATCAAGGCGATCACTGCAATAATGATGGAACTGGCGACCTTGGCACTGAGCAGCATTAGTTTGGGAACTCCACGTGCTACCAGCACACGAATTGTGCCCATGCTATACTCCAGTCCAATGGTAAAGGCTACCACAACAAGGAGATAAAGCCCGCTCATGACTCGCAGTATACCCATGCTATCAAACACATTTCGAGCTAGAAATGCTGCTGCTTGTGTCTGAATTAAGGTTTTTGAAGAAGTGCTTATCAGTTCAATGGCTTGAAATCCCAGCAGTGGTAGCAGCACTAACAGGGCCAGTACCACCCAGGTAGAGCGGCGTCGTGAGGTTTTGAGAAGTTCTCC
>Ga0310811_10001935_pt1 | contig 25716 bp, 21 predicted proteins | sample YCmetagenome_FD_207642 | JGI IMG/M metagenome (GOLD analysis project Ga0310811, IMG submission 207642) | Soil microbial communities from experimental microcosm in Duke University, North Carolina, United States - YC | ecosystem: Engineered > Artificial ecosystem > Soil microcosm > Unclassified ... | reverse complement strand
GATGTGTAGCATTTATCGCCCGCTCGAAGGCGGACGAATGAGGGCAAACCATCCCAGTTCGACTCGCTTGTCCGGTCGGTGCGGGAGAGCTTCCGGAAAATAGGCATACACATTCTCTTGACGCGGCGGCGTTCAGCCGCTGTTATAGGTCCCCGAGGCACCGGTCCGGACTCCTTGAGCGGGGGAGTCCGAGTCCGGTGGGCGCAGCACTGAACAGCGCCGCAACCCGGACCTGATGTGTCCTACATATCTCGCGTTCAGCCCGCCGCCGCGGCGGGCGCCACAACGTAGTGGAGTTGCTCATGACAAGGAAGATCCGCGAGCGCGCGGGGCGCCTGCCCCGGGCGGTGCGGGGCAGGATGCTGAGTGCCGCGCTGGGCGGGGCGCTGGTGCTGGCCGCGGCGAGCGCGTGCGGCAACGGCACCGGCGGTGGAACCGTCACGGACGGCTTCACACAGGCCGCCCAGACCAACGGGGCGTTGACCGTGTGGGTGGACTCGGACCGGCTTCCGGCGGCGCAGCTGTACCAGAAGGAACATCCGTCGGTGAAGATGAACATCGTCACCTACGACGGGGACGCGAACGGCTCGAACTACCTGCAGACGAAGGTGGGGCTGTTCAACCGGACGGGCAAGGGCTGGCCGGACGTCGTGTTCTCCTCGCAGAACAACGAGGCCTCCTGGGCGGTGCCCGAGGGCTTCGCCGCGCCGCTCAACAAGGGCCTGATACCCACCTCGACGCTGTCGGGCTGGGCGACCAACGCCAACGAGCCCTGCACGGTCGACGGCACGCTCTACTGCCTGCGCAACGACCTGGCCCAGACGGTGCTGTGGTACAACGCCACGCTCATGAAGCAGTGGGGCTACAGCATCCCGACGACCTGGCAGCAGTACGAACAGCTCGGCAAGGACGTCGCCACCGCGCACCCGGGCTACATCGTGGGCTCGGCCGGCGACAGCTTCACCCCCGAGATCTTCATGTGGGCCAGCAAGTGCGGCGCCAACCAGATCACCGCGCCCAAGGCCGTCACCGTGGACGCGACCAGCTCCCAGTGCACCCGCATGGCGTCGGTGCTCGACACGCTGCTGGCCGACGGCACGATGGCCAAGTCGAGCGTGTTCAGCTCCGACTTCGACAAGAACGAGGCGAGCAAGATCCTGATGCTGCCGGGGCCCGCGTGGTTCGGCGGCGCGCTGTTCCAGTCGACCTTCAAGACCCCGGCCGGCCAGGTCTCCGCGGCCGCGATGCCCCAGTGGCCGGGTGAGAGCCCGACGGTGGGCAACGTCGGCGGCGGCACCTGGATCCTCTCGGCGCACAGCGCGAACATCAAGGCGGCCACCGACTTCCTGACCTGGGTGACCACCTCGAACGACTACCAGGGCAAGCTGGCGCCGGGCTACCCGGCCTACGCCCCGGCGGCCAAGACCTGGCTGGCGAACCAGGCCGCCGCCAAGTACTACACCGGGGACATCACCAGCGTGCTGGAGACCGCGGCGAACCAGGTCTGGACGGGCTGGGGCTACCCGCAGTTCAGCCAGGAGGCAGTCTGGGCCGCGGCGGTGCTGCCCGGGATGAACTCCGGCAAGACGATCACCTCGCTGCTGCCGGCCTGGCAGAGCCAGGTGGCCGACTACGCCAACGCCGACGGTTACCAGGTGACCACGAAGTGACGGGCGCCACCTCGACGACCGTCCGGACCGCAGCGCCCGCCGCCCGGCGTGCGCTGTGGCCCGGACGGGCCGGGCACGGATTCGTCGCCGCCTACACCGTCCTGCTGATCGCCTTCGGCGTGGTGCCCACGGTCTACGCGATCTACTTCGCGTTCACGAACGCGGGCAACACCTTCGGCGGACTGTCGAACTTCACCGCCGCGGCCTCCGACTTCAGGTTCGTCCCCGCGATCGAGCACATCGCCCTCTACCTGGTGTTCTGGCTCGTCTCGCTGGTGGTGTTCGTCGTCGCGCTCTCGCTGGTGCTGCACCGGCTCGCCGTGCGCCCGCTCAGCAAGGTGCTGCGTTTCGTCTACTACATCCCCGGCGCCCTCGCGGGCGCGGCGAGCGTGATGGTGTGGCTGTTCATGCTCGACCCGGCGGTCAGCCCCGCCGGATTCCTGCTGCGCGCCCTCGGCTACGACACCTTCGCGCAGGTCATCGCCCCGGGCCATCTGCCGATCCTGCTGACGATCATCGCGTTCTGGACCGGGGCGGGCGGCTGGATCGTGGTGATGTACGGCGCGCTCAACAACATCCCGCACGACGTGATCGAGGCCGCGCGCATCGACGGCGCCGGCGCGTGGCAGACCGCGCTCCGGATCCAGATCCCGCTGCTGCGCAAGTGGATCGTCTACATGGTCATCCTGGCGTTCGCCGGCGGCACGCAGCTGTTCGTCGAGCCCGAACTGCTTTCGCAGGCGAGCAACGGGGTGGCGGGCCGCGACTACTCGCTCAACCAGCTCTCCTACGACTTCGCCTTCCAGAACAACAACGTCAACACCGCGGCGGCGATCTCCGTCGAGCTCCTGGTGATCGGACTGGTGGTGGCGAGCGTGTTCGTCGCCAGATCGGGGTTCTTCGATGCCGACTGACCTGCGCCGCCCGCCCGCGCCTGCCCACCTGCGCGAGCCCGGGCGCCGTCCGGCGCGCACCGCCCGCAGGCGGCGCCGGCTGCCCAACCCGCTGGCCGCGATCCTGCTGCTGTTCTTCCTGCTCTTCTTCGTCGCACCCGTGCTGTGGCTCGTCCTGGCCGCCACCAAGACCGACGATCAGCTCATCAGCAGCAACCCGCTGTCCTTCGGCTCCCTGCACGCGCTGCGCGCCAACTGGGACGCGCTGACGGCCTACCAGGGCGACACGATCTTCCTGTGGCTGCGCAACTCCGCGCTCTACTCCTTCCTCGCCCTCGTGATCACCCTCGCCGTGGCGGTCCCGGCGGGCTACGCGCTGGCGATGACCGAGTTCCGCGGCCGGCGCACCCTGCTGGTCGCCACTCTGATCGTGATGCTCATGCCGAGCGCGACCCTCGTCGTCCCGCTGTTCCTCGAGATCAACGCCGTCCACCTGATCGGCTCGATGTGGTCGATCATCCTGCCCTACTCGTTCTATCCGTTCGGCGTGTTCCTGACCTACATCTACTTCAGCACCGCCCTGCCGAAGGACCTGCTGGACGCCGCGAGGCTCGACGGCTGCTCGGAGTTCGGCGTCTTCCGGCGCGTGGCGCTCCCGCTCGCGGCACCGGTCGCCGCGCTGGTCGGGTTCTTCAGCTTCGTAGCGAACTGGACGAACTACTTCCTGCCGTACGTGCTGCTCCCGCAGAGCGACCAGTTCCCCGTCCAGGTGGGCCTCGGCACCCTGCTCGACAACGTCCCCCAGTTCAATCCGACCGCCGGGACCGCGGCGGTCGAGAGGCCGGAGCTGGCGCTGGCCACCCTGCTGGCGATCACCCCCGTGCTGGTGGTGTTCCTGTTCTCGCAGCGGTTCCTGGTGGCCGGAATGCTCGCCGGCGCCACCAAGGAATAGCCGCGGCCGCCTCGCCCCGCACCGCCTCGTGCACCACTCCCCGCGCCGCCGCCGGCGCAGGGCGCCTTCGGAATGGAGAAACACCCGGATGCATCCCACCATCACCGCCTCGGTGCCGCTTCTCGAGCCGCCCGGCTGGGCGCTGGCGCAGCGCGAGCTGTTCGACCTGCTCGACAACGCCTGGCGCACGTTCGAGCGCGAGTACACCGGCGAGGACGGGCGGCTGAACTACCACGGCCGGCTGACCACGCGCGACGGTGTGGACGACTTCTACGAGGTCTTCTTCAACTGGCCCCAGCTCTACCTGCTCGGCGGCGCCCCGGATCTGCTCGCGGCCAGCGAGAAGCACTGGGAGGGGGTGACCAGGCAGCTGACCGAGCTGGGCATGCTCGAGGACGAATACGAGCGCGGATACGACTGGTTCCATCAGGGCGAGTCCCTGCTGCTGCTCTACTTCCTGTCCATGGCCGACCCGGCCCGCTGGCGCGAGCGCGCCGTGCGGTTCGCGGAGCTCTACGTCGACGAGGCGCACGGCAACTACGACCCCGAGCACCGCATCATCCGGCGGCCGCACAACGGCGCCGACCGGCAGCGCGAGGGGCTGTTCGACGGGCCGAACTACCCGTGGCTGCCGAAGGAGGCCGACATGTACGGCTTCCCGCTCGCCTGGCTGCTGCCTCCGGACGCCCCCGAACCCGAGCGCGCCGAGGACCCGCGGCTGAGCACCGAGATGGCCCGCCGCATGGGCATCGGCGACACGGCGGTGAACCTGTCCGCCGCAGGGCTCGTACACAACGCCCTGCTTCTCACGGGCGAGGACCGGTACCGGCAGTGGATCCTCGAATACGTCGGCGCCTGGCTCGAGCGGGCCAAGGCCAACAACGGAATCATGCCGGACAACGTCGCCCCCGACGGCACGGTCGGCGGCCTGCTCGAAGGCCGCTGGTACGGAGGACACTACGGCTGGTCCTGGCCGCACGGCTGGTACAGCGTCGGGCACGCCGCGATCGTCGCCGCGCTCGCGGCCGCGTCGGCAGCCGACGACGACTCGTACCTCGACCTGGTGCGCCCCGCGCTCGACGAGATCATCTCGCACGGCAGAGTCATGGCTTTCGACCAGGCAGACTCGAGCATCCGCTCGAAGTGGCAGGTGCAGCTGGTCGAGGACGTCGACACGCCGACGCTGCACCTGCCCTACCGGTACGACGACCGCGGCTGGTTCGACTACAACCCGATGCTCATGGGCGTGCCGACCGCGCTGTGGCACCACACCGCCGACTCGGGCGACCTCGAGCGCATCGAGCGCCTGCGCGCCGGCGCCGGATACGACTGGCGCACCGTGCGCTCGTTCCGCAGCAAGGAGGAGGCCGGGCACGAAGAACCCTGGCTCGCGTTCCTCGCCGGCGACCACCCCGACTACCCTGAGAAGATCCTCGCCGCCGCCCAGGCCCAGGTGCGCCACCGGCTCGCGCGCATGGAGGCGTACCGGGACGTCGACGTACCCGAGGCCGACATCCACCTGTGGCAGCAGTCCAACCCCGTGGTCACCGAAGCGCTCGTCCAGCTGACCTGGGGCGGGCCCCAGGTGATCTACAACGGCGGTCTGCAGCAGGCACGGGTGCGCTACTACGACGCCGACACCCGCCGTCCCGGGCTGCCGCCGCAGGTGGCGGCGCTGGTCTCGAGCATCGATCCGGCCGCGACCGTCATCGACCTGGTCAACCTCGACCCCGAGCGGCCGCACGCGCTGATCGTGCAGGCGGGCGCGTTCGCCGAGCACGCCATCCGCTCGGTCGAATACACCGTGTGCGACGACGGATCCTGGATCGGCGACATGTACGACTACGGGCACCGCGCCCCGCAGGTGAGCACCGCGACGGCCGAGGCGGACGGGCCGTGGCTGCGCGTGGACCTGCCGCGTTCGACCCGGATACGCCTGACCATGTCGCTGGAGTTGCGCGCGGACACCCCCTCCTACCGCACCCCGTTCGATGCCTCGGGGGAGCAGCAGTGAACAGGCGCACGCTCGGTGAGACCGGGCTCGAGGTGACCGCCGTCGGCTACGGCGCCTCCCCGCTCGGCGCGGTCTACGGCGCCTTCCGGGAGCAAGACGGGATCGACGCGGTGCGCACCGCTCTCGAGCTCGGAGTGAACTTCATCGACGTCTCGCCGTACTACGGTGCCACCGCCGCGGAAACCGTGCTGGGCAAGGCGCTGCGCGGCATCGACCGCAGCAGTTACGTGCTGGCGAGCAAGGTGGGCCGCTACGGCGATGAAGAGTTCGACTTCAGCGCGAAGGGGGTGACCCGGAGCGTCCACGAGAGCCTCGCCCGTCTGGGCACCGACCACCTCGACCTGGTCCAGTGCCACGACATCGAGTTCGTCGACCTCGATCAGGTCATCGACGAAGCCCTGCCCGCGCTGCGCGCCCTCCAGCAGGCAGGGACCGTGCGCGCGGTGGGCGTCACCGGATACCCGGTGCCGGCTCTGGCCTACGTGGCGCAGCGCGCGAAGGTCGACACGGTCATGTCCTACTGCCAGTACACCCTGCAGGACCGGCGGCTGGCCGGATGGCGCGACCGGTTCGACGAACTCGGCGCCGCCGTGATCAACGCCTCCCCGCTCGGCATGGGCATGCTGACCACCCGTGGGGCACCGGCCTGGCACCCCGCGCCGCAGGAGCTGCTCGAACGCTGCGCCGCCGCTGCCGCCGCCTGTGCAAAGCAGGGGGCTGACATCGCCGAGCTGGCGCTGCAGTTCTCGGTCGCCACCGGGCCGTTCGCCAGCACGGTGATCGGTTCCGCCGATCCCGCCGACGTGCGGGCCGGCGTCGCCTGGGCGGAGCACGCGCCCGACCCGGAGCTGCTGCACGAGATCGAGCAGATCCTCGCGCCCGTGCGCGACCGCGGCTGGTCCAACGGCCGCCCGGAGAACCAGCAGCCCGGCGGTGAGCCGTGACCGCCGCCGTGACCGCCGCCGTCGTCGACACCCATGTCCATTTCATCGACCCCGGCCGCTTGAGCTATCCGTGGCTCGAGGGAAGCCTCGACAGGCCGCACACCCCGCTCGAGTACGCCGCGGAACACGGCACGCCGCCCGATGTGATCATGGTGGAGGCCGGCCGAGTTCCCGAGCAGGCGGGCGACGAGATCTCGTGGATGCGGCGCGAAGCCGTTGACCGGAAGTGGATCCGCGGCATCGTCGCACACGCCGATGTCGAGGACCCGGGAGTCGAGCCCACCCTGCGCGCCTACGGTGCCGACCCATTGGTCGTGGGAGTGCGGCGCAACCTGCAGGACGAGGCCGACGGCTTCCTCTCCGCACCTTCGCTGCTGCACGGCGTCCGGCTGCTCGGCGAGCACGGCCTGCCGTTCGACGCGTGCGTCAGGGCGCGGCAGCTGCCGGAGCTGACCGAGCTGGCTCGCGCCTGCCCGCAGACCACGATCGTGCTCGACCACCTCGGCAAGCCACGACCCGGCCCCGGCTACGACGACTGGCGCGCCGCGATCCGAGGACTCAGCGCTCTGCCCAACGTGGTGTGCAAGCTCTCCGGCCTCTCCACCGAGGCGCCCGCCGGCACACCCCGCGACTACTTCATCGAGACCCTGACATACGCGCTCGAGGTGTTCGGCGCGCAGCGCTGCATGTACGGCAGCGACTGGCCCGTCCTCAAGCTCGCCACCACCTCCACCGACTGGTCCGCCACCGTCCGCGAAGCAGTCGGACTCCACGATGCGGGCGCTGTGTCGGCGGTGGCGGCCGGCAACGCCGAACGTGTCTATCTCGCGGCCGCCAATCCGGCCGAGTACTCCTGAAAGGACCCGGCATGCTCCGGATCGCCCAGACCATACGACTGCTGCCCGAGCACCGCGAGGAGTATCTCGCCCTGCACCGCGAGGTATGGCCCGGCGTCGAAGCGGCGCTGCGCGCGGCGAACGTGCGCAACTACAGCATCTTCCTGCGCGGCGAGACCCTGTTCGGCTACTTCGAGTACGACGGCGAGGACTTCGAGGCCGACATGGCCTCGATCGCCGCGGACCCCGAGACCCGCCGCTGGTGGCAGCTGACCGACCCGTGCCAGGCGCCCTGGCCGGACGGCGGAGTCGGCGGGCGCTGGTCCGACCTGACCGAAGTGTGGCATCTACCAGACGAAGGAGCAGACGCGTGAACCCCCGCCGCGCCGCCTACACGCAAGCCCGCACCATCACGCTCGCCGACGCCGAGATCGCCCCGCCCGCTCCGGGACAGGTGCGCATCGACGTCGCCTACACCGGAATCTGCGGCACCGACCTGCACATCTTCCACGGCGACATGGACGCGCGGGTGAGCACCCCGGCCGTGCTCGGCCACGAGATGTCCGGCCGGATCGCCGCGATCGGCGACGGAGTCGAAGGCCACGAGGTCGGCGACCCGGTCACCGTGATGCCGCTCTCCTGGTGCGGCACCTGCCCGGCCTGCCGCTCCGGACACAGCCACATCTGCCACAACCTGGTCTTCCTCGGCATCGACGCGCCCGGCTCGATGCAGACCTCGTGGACCGTGCCGGCCTCCACCCTGGTCAAACTGCCCGAGAACCTCCCGCTCGACCACGCGGCCCTCGTCGAGCCGACCGCCGTGGCCATCCACGACGTCACCCGGGCCGGCCTCGAAGCCGGAGAGCACGCGCTCGTGGTCGGCGCCGGCCCCATCGGCGTGCTGATCGGGCTCGTCGCCCGCCGCGCCGGCGCGAAGGTCATGCTGGTCGAACCCGACCCGCACCGCCGCGCACTGGCCGAAAAGCTCGGCCTGCACGTTCTCGACCCGGCGAGCGTCGACGTCACCGAACAGGTCACCCGCTGGAGCGGCGGGGCGGGCGCGGCCGTGGCCTTCGAGGTCTCCGGCGCCGCAGCGGGAGTGACCACCGCGGTCGACGCGCTCGCCACCCGCGGGCGCCTCGTCCAGGTCGCCATCCACGCCCGTCCGCGCGAGGTGAACCTGCACCGGTTCTTCTGGCGCGAGCTGACCCTGATCGGCGCCCGGCTCTACGAGCGCGCCGACTTCGAGGCGGCCGCCCGGCTCCTGGCCGACGGCGAGATACCGGCGGCCGCGCTGATCTCGCGCACCGAGCCGCTGGAAAGCGCCGCCGACGCCTTCTCAGCCCTCGAATCGGGCTCGGGCATCATGAAGGTGCTGGTCGACTGCGCAGGCGGGCACCGATGAGCCAGAACCCTTCCATCGGCTTCGACCTGAGCGGCGCACTCGCCGTCGTCACCGGCGCGCGCCGCGGCATCGGACTGGCGATCGCCGCCGCCCTCGCCCACGCCGGCGCCGACATCATCGCGGTCAGCGCCCACCTCGAGACCGGGGAGAGCGAAGTCGGGCGAGCGGTGCGCGCTGCGGGGCGGGAGTTCACGGCCCTGCCGTGCGACTTCGCGGACCGCGGGGCCGTCGCCCGGCTGGCCGACACCCTCAACGCGCTCGAGCGTCCCGTCGACATCCTGGTCAACAACGCCGGCACGATCGCCCGCGCCCCGGCCGCCGAACACTCCGACGCCGACTGGGACCACGTGCTGGCCGTGGACCTCACGAGCCAGTTCCAGCTCACCCGGGAGATCGGGCGGGGCATGCTCGCCCGCGGACACGGCAAGGTGATCTTCACCGCGTCGCTGCTCAGCTTCCAGGGCGGCATCAACGTGCCCGGATACGCGGCCGCCAAGTCCGGCATCGCCGGGCTGACCCGGGCGCTGGCCAACGAATGGGCCGGACGCGGCGTGAACGTGAACGCGATCGTGCCCGGCTACATCGCCACCGACAACACCCGGGCGCTGCGCGAGGACCCGGCGCGCAACGCGGCGATCCTCGACCGCATCCCCGCCGGGCGCTGGGGCGAGCCGGAGGACTTCGGCGGCGTCGCCGTCTTCCTCGCCTCGGCCGCCTCCGACTACGTGCACGGGGCGCTGATCCCCGTGGACGGGGGGTGGCTGGGCCGCTGAGCGGCCCGATCCGCCCGGCGGACTCCCGCCCCCACCGAACAACCGCGGCCGCGGCGACGGGAACCCGGCTGAGCCGGCTCCCGTCAGCCGCGCCCGCGGAGGCGAAGCCTTCCTGCCCGACCTGTGCGCACCACCGCGCGCACCGGCAACACCGGCGTGCCCGGAAACCGCCCGCCACCGCGGGCCGGGCCGGTCCGCCAGCACGGCGCGAGGCGCACACTCGCGCCGTCGCCGGCGCCGCCCGCGCGGCGCCGATCCGGTCAGCTCACCGCTGACGACTTCCGCACGAGTAAGGATGCTCATGCAGATCAAGGCAAGATCGGCGAAAGTCGCGCTCGCCGCGGCGGCGGCCGCTCTCCTCGGCGCCGGGCTCAACGCCCCCGCCGCCGAAGCCGCGACGCCGCCCGCTCCCACCGCCACCGTCGTCGTCGCCCCCGGCGGCAACGACCGCAACCCGGCGACCGCCGACCGCCCGGTCGCCACGCTCGCCCGGGCCCAGCAGATCGCCCGCGCGCTCTCGGCTCGCGAGAACGTCGTGATCGATCTGGTGGGCGGCACCTACCAGCTGGCCGCGCCGCTGACGCTCACCAACGCCGACTCCGGGCGCAACGGGCACACCATCACCTGGCAGGCCGCGCCCGGCCAGCACCCGGTGCTCTCCGGCGGGCAGCAGGTCACCGGCTGGCAGCTCTACAACCAGTCGTCGAACATCTACGTCGCCCACGTGCCCAAGGGCGCGGACTCCCGCCAGCTCTACGTCGACGGAGCGCTCGCCCCCCGCGCCTCGATCACCATCGCGCGCAGCGACGTCCAGGTCACCGCCAGCGGCATGACCATCGTCAACCCCGCGCTCGACTACCTCGCCGCGCTGCCCGAGCAGAACCGGATCGAAGTCGAGAGCGAAGATTCCTTCACCGACCGGTACGCGCCGGTGCAGTCGATCTCCGGCACCACCGTCACCATGCAGCAGCCTGCCTGGAACAACAACAACTGGGGCTACGACGACATCGCCCACCCGTTCGCCGGCGGGACGCTGATGCTCGAGAACTCCCTCGCGTTCGTCCAGAGCGCCGGCCAGTGGTACCTCGACCCGCAGGCCGGGCTGCTGTACTACAAGGCGGCCGCCGGACAGAGCCCCGCGCACCTCGACGTCGAGCTGCCCCGGCTGACCTCGCTGCTGCAGATCTCCGGCAGCTACAGCGACCCGGTCACGAACCTGGCGTTCAAGAACATCGGGTTCGAGTACACCACCTGGCTCACCCCGGGCACCTCGATCGGCTACGCCGACCAGCAGAACGGCACGTTCCTGGCCCAGCAGTACACCCAGCCGGCGAACTTCATCTCCACCTGCTCCTCGGGGTGCCAGCAGTTCGAGGCCACCCGCAACAGCTGGGTCCAGATACCGGCGGCCGTCCAGGTCTCGGCCGCCAGCGACATCACCTTCACCGGCGACAGCTTCGAGCACCTCGGCCAGGTCGGCCTCGGCATCGGCAACGACTCCGACGCCACCTACTCGGGCCCGGGCCTGGGTGCCTCGGACATCACCGTCTACCACAACACCTTCGCCGACGACTCGGGTGCGGGTGTCGTGGCAGGCGGCGTCCAGCCGGACGCGCATCACCCGTCGAACCCTGCGATGATCATCAAGAACGTCACCATCGCCGACAACCTGGTGACGAACGTCGCCGAGGATTACAAGGACATGTCCGGGATCCTCTCGACCTACGCCGACCACACCGTCATCACGCACAACGAGGTCTCAGACCTCGCGTACGACGGCATCGACTTCGGCTGGGGCTGGGGCATGAACGACGCGGGCGGCAGCCAGGACTACGTCAACCGCGGCACCTACAACTACCAGCAGATCTACACCACGCCGACCACGCTGTCCGACACGGTGGTCACCGACAACCTCGTGCACGGCACCAAGAAGGTCTTCCACGACGGCGGCAGCATCTACAACCTCTCCGCCAACCCGAACGCCGTCGTCGACGACAACTACATCTACGACAACCACAACACTGTCGGGCTTTACCTGGACGAAGGCTCGCGGTACGTCACGCTGACCAACAACGTCGTGCAGGACTCGGGCGTGTGGGCGTTCACCAACGCCAGCTCGACCAACAACACCGACGACAACACCTTCTCCGACAATTGGTACAACACCGGTGCCACGCAGATCTCCACCGGCGCTCCGCACAACAACGTCTCCACCGGCAACGTCCAGGTCGCATCGGGCGACTGGCCGCTGGCGGCGCAGCAGGTGATGTACAACGCAGGGATCGAACCGTCCCTGCGGACCTCGGCCGACACCCTTCCGGCCCCGGCCGGCCTGGTGGTCACCCCTGCCTCCGCCTCCGTCGCCTCCGGCGGTACGACGCAGGTCAGCGCCACGATCGAGGACTTCGCCAAGCAGCCTCTGGCCGACCTGCAGTTCGCGCTGTCGGTTCCCGCGGGATGGAGCGCCACCGCCGCGTCGGGCAACCCGCGTAGTCTCCTGCCCGGCAAGAGCATGACGGCGATCTGGACGGTGACTGCGCCTTCGAGTGTCTCGGCTCCGATCGCACAGGCGGCGGTGAAGGCGAGCGCCACCTATCGCAGCGCGGGCACCGCCTACACCGGCACGGCCTCGACGAACCTGACCGAGACCGGAGCACTTACCGGCCTCAAGAGCTACGGCTCCGTTCCCTCGGTCTTCGGACAGGATGGCGGTTCCTACGCGATCCTGGCCGGCGGCAACGACATCTGGGGCACCGGCGGCGAGCACTACGACGAGTACGGCTCGATCTTCAGCCCGCAGGCCGCAGGACCGACCTCCACCGTCACCGTCGAGGTCAACTCGCTCCAGAATGTCAACGCCTGGACTAAGGGCGGCATCGTGCTGCGCGACGACGTCACCGGCGCCGGCAGCTCGCAGGGCTACGTGGCCTTGGTGGTCACCCCGTCCAACGGCGTCTCGCTCCAGTGGCAGGACGCTTCCACGCCCGGCTACCTCGACCAGGACGTACAGTCCCCGAGCACTGTCACCGCGCCGGTCTGGCTGCGCCTGGTGCGCAACGGCAACCAGGTCAGCGGTTACTACTCGGCCGACGACCAGACCTGGAGCCAGGTCGGGTCGGCGATCACCCTCGCCGGCGCCACGACCGACGAGGACGCCGGCATGATCGTCACCGCACACAGCCCCTCGCTGCAGGCACAGGGCGACTTCAGCAACTTCTCCGTCAGCAACAGCTGACAAACAGCGGGTTTCTGCATCACGCGGCGGCGTCCGGACCTCGTCCGGGCGCCGTCGCGCCCGACTGCCCGGCGCCGCCTGCCCGGACCGTGGGGAGAAGTCAGACGGCCGGCCCCTGTCCAGACGGATCTCGAGGGCTGAACGGGCGCAGCAGTTCGTGCGGTCGGATCCGGTTCAGCGGGCCCGTTGGTGCTCCGTCAGCTCGCGGACGCGGCGCGATGCTGCTCTGATGCGCCGTGTGGCCGGTAACGCCAGGCGCTAACCCCAAGTACGTGATGAGCTCCCCGCGCACGCGCCTGACCGGGTCGGGGGAGGGGTAAGTCTGGCAGGGTGGGAAGTCGCGATATCTGGGCGTGGGGGATAACTCGGTCCTCGGACACGACCCATAGCCCCACAGACGTCCGGTCCCAGAATCACCTGGGCCCGGACGATGTGTTTTCCGGGCTCGTACATGAGCTGGAGGCCGAGGTTCCAAGGCGAAACGTCGAGGTCGTCGTACAGTTCGTCCGCTGCGGCCTCGCCGCCGAAGAAACCGATGGCGCCGAAGATCAGGCTGCCGAGGATGGCACAGGCGAGTGCGCCGGGACCGGTTTCCCAACCCACCGCGGCGCCGACCGTCGCACCCAGCCCGACACCGGCTTCCGCGCCGGCGAGGCTGAACGCCCACCCGCCCGCCTTCTGCGTGGCGACCCGCCCCGTTTGGCCTTGCGGTGCCGAGGCGACCCTGGCGAGGAGGGCGTGGTGTGGAACGGCCCGGTCCGGGCCGGACCGGACCGAGGCCGTCCGGGCCGAGGAGGCGGGGTCTTCGGATTTGCGCGACCCGAGTCGCCCCCCAAGCCACACCCACCGACATGGCCCAGACACCCGAGACGTACCTGGGTGCGCAGCGAGCCGACGCGTTCGCCGCCAACACCGCCGGAGCGCTCGCCGACGGCACCGCCGGCTACCGCTACCCGGCAGCGCTGCCCCAGAACGCCTTCGCCCTCACCGGCACGTGGACCGTGGCGAGCGAGTCGGTCACCTCGGGCGCCGGCGCGGGCATCGAGCTGAACTTCGACGCCGACGACGTCTACCTCGACGTCGGCGGCACCGGAACGCTCTAGGCCACCTTCAACGGCAAGACGACCAGCTACACGGTCTCCGGTGCGCCCGACATCTACACGGTGGTCTCCGGCAACGCACCGCAGTCCGGCACACTCACCCTTACCCTGTCACCCGGATTGAGCGCCTACTCCTTCACCTTCGGCTAGGGAGTGGAGTGTCTTCACAGTATCGCCGGGGCCGCGACGCCTGCCACGCACTCTCGCGGCGTTGCCGGATCGCCCAGTGATGTCACAGAAGCGCGCGGGCGACCCGGCGCCTTGCGAGCGCAAGTGTCAGACGCCGCGGCCTGATCCGACGCTACTGTGAAGACGCTCCCTAGATCGACCGGATGTTCTCGGCCTGCGGACCCTTCTGACCCTGGGTGATGTCGAACTGGACCTTCTGGCCCTCGGTCAGCTCGCGGTACCCTTGGGCGGCGATGTTCGAGTAGTGGGCGAACACGTCCGGCCCGCCCCCGTCCTGCTCGATGAAGCCGAAGCCCTTTTCGGAGTTGAACCACTTCACGGTGCCTGATGCCACGGGGTGCTGCCCTTCGTAACGAGAGTTTTCCCGGGTAGTGTGGCACGAGCTACCGGGTTCGGGGGCAATGAGTATGAAATCGTGATCTTGACGGCTGCCCGGTGCCAGGCGAGGCACACCGTCCTCATTCGGTCTCTGGTGGCGTGGCGGTCGTGGTCATCCCGGCGATGACAGGCGTGTACGGCGAGAGCTCGCCAGCGGTTGTCCCTCCCGGGGTCGTGATCGGCCAGCCTGCGCGAGGCGCGAGGGCCGGACTGACGCCGAAATGCTCATGGAAGACGCGAAACGCTGACCGACGGCCGCACGAGAGCGCCGCGGGCGAGGAGCGGTCCGGGTGTCGGCGCTGCCCGCTACGATCGCGGCTGGTCCCGATCGGCGAGAGGTCCTTCCGTGGTTGATGCGCAGTTCGAAGTCGTTCAGCGGGCGTATCGGGCGTGGGAGGCGCAGGACTATGCGAGCGCCGGGCCGCTGCTGATCCGGGCGGCCCGAGCTGCCGAGGGGGAGGAGGCCTCTCGCCTGTGGTTTGATGCGGCGTTGGCGTACAAGTTCCTGCGCGACTGGCCGCGGGCGTTCGAGCTCGGCCGTACCGCGGCGGGAATGGCCGAGCGGGGGGTGCAGGATCCGGCGTTCTGGAACCTTGGGATCGCGGCGACCGTGCTGCGGGAGTGGGGCGTGGCGCGCGATGCGTGGCTCGGCTACGGCATCGCGCTCGAAAGCGGCGAGGGGGAGGTGCGTGAGAACTTCGGGACGACCCCGATCCGCCTGGACCCGGACGGGCGGGCGGAGGTGGTGTGGGCGCAGCGGATCTGCCCGACCCGCGCGGTCATCCGCTCGGTGCCTATGCACGCCGATCGCCGCTTCGGCGACATCGTCCTGCACGACGGCGCACCCAACGGGCACCGGATCGTCGGCGAGCACACGTACGCGGTCTTCGACGAGATCACGGTGTGGCAGCCCTCGGGCATCCCGACCTGGACCGTCACCGTCGACGCGGATGAGGCCGGTGTGCGGGACCTGGTGGAGATCTTCGCCGGGCGCGAGTTCGGCGCGGAGCCGGCCAGCAGCATGAAGCCGATCTGCGCGTGCTGCAGCACCGGCGAGGTCGAACAGCACGAGCCCGCCGCCCACCCCGCTCACGGCCAGGTGTTCTACCTTGCTGCTCCCGAGCAGTCCGTGTTTTCCCTCCTTGAGACCTGGAAGTCCACGGACGAGGCGGGGCGCGTCTACCGCGAGGTGACGCGAATCGTGGACGAAGACGGCGAGGCGTAGCGATGCGCGCCGAACCGCTCGCCCGCAAGGTTGTGCCGCCGGGCAGCAACGTCACGCCGCTACGCGGGGTCGGGTGGGTCGCGCAGACCGACGAGCAACAACTGCTCGTCCTCGATGACGCACTCGAGACGATCGCGACATTCCGGCTCCCGACCGACTGGCTGCGCGGGGTGCACGCGGTCAGCCCCGACCTGTCCTTCGCCGCCGTCTCCGACCAGGACAACATCGCGCTGATCGACGCGGACGGGGTCGTGTTCTGGCGGATCGAGCACGTGCCGTGGGGCGATAGCGACAGCGAATCCGACTCCTGCCACATCACCGCGGACAACCTGGTGTGGGCCACCGTGCCCGATCCGGACTGGGAGGGACCGGACCAGTGGTGGGTGCTCGACCCGCGCACGCGCCGCGTGCTCGACCGGGCCCAGCTCTCGACCTACGCGTCCGGCTCCCACCAACTCGCCCACCCCGACATGGTGCACGTCGGGCTCGGCTGCGGTGAGGGTCAGGACGGCGCGGAGCTGTATTGGGGCCGCTGGGACGCGGATGCGGGCACGGCGGTGGTCGAACGGCTGGACGCGCGCACCAGGATCCTCGCGGATGTCCACCCGGAGGGCCACAGCTACCTGAGCACCCCGCACGATTCCGGCGGCCTGCTCGTACATCGCTTCCCGGACGGCGCGAGCACCGCCGAGTGCTCGGCCGCGCGTTTCGACGCGAGCTTCTCCGTCCACGCCGTCTACCTCGATGCCCGCAGGATCGTTGCGAGTCTCGTGCGCCGCGGCTGCCAGGTCGTCCACGCCGTGCTCGACGCAGGCAGCCTCGAGGTGCTCGGAGACGGTCCGCTCACCGGCATCCCCGGCGCCGTCGTCCCGGGCCCGCCGGGCACGTTCCTGACCGTCGACTACCGCGAAGGCGATCTGACCGTATGGCACCCGACCGGACTCGAGTGACCCGGCCGGGGTACACCGGCCGTTCCACGGCACCGCCAGTCAGGGTTCTCATCAGCCTCTGACAAAAGGACCCTGGCCTGCCAGCCGATCTGCGTGAGTTCTTCTCCGGTGCTGAGTAGCGGAAGGACGGCGACTACGAACCGATGCCTGGGTGCACCGTGGCCGTGGTCGGACGCGTCGTAGGGTGAGGATTTCGCCGTCGGGTGGGGTGATGGCGGGCCGAGCGGCTTCCGGGTGGCCAGCAGGGCGACAGTGGTGACCGGTTGTCCGCAGCGCGGGCAGCCTGCTTCATCCTCGGGTCAGAGTGCCGGGACAGCCGGTTCCCTGAATGCTACGCTCACGATGGCAGGGGCATGTGAACACGCTGCGTTGTCGGCGCGGTCATTGGGGAGGGGACCATGTCGCTCTACATCATCGGGCACAGTGACGAGACTGAGCAGCAGGCTTGGGTGCCTGAGGGCACCACGGTGCGCTTCTACGCGCCGCCGCGCCAGCCGCTGCACGCTTTGGACGTGCTCGCTGTGCTCTCGGCGCGGCTCGAGCCGTGGGAGTCCATTACCGGCCCGGCTCTCATCGGAAACTACAAGATCTACGAAGACCGCACGGCCGAACTGGCGCGCGAGGTGTCGTACACGCCGGACATCGACATCGACCTATACGACTTCGTCGAGGTCGTGGGCGTCGATTTCCCCTCCGGGACGAGGCTGTGCACCGATCCGCCCGGCTGCGCCGGGCGGCCGCGGCACGAATGCGGCGGGCTGCTGGCACGCCGCTACGCCGGCGGCGAGTTCCACCTCGTGTTCTGCCGCGGCGAGCAGCGCTTCACCGAAACCCTTGCGGAGGACAAGCAGGCGCGGGCGCAGGACATGCTCAGCGAGGCCCGGCAGCGGTGGGCTGCGATGCGTGATCTGCCCTGGGACAAGTTGAAGGCCGAGTGGGGCAAGCTCTCGCTCAACGTGCGGATCGAACTGCTGACGGCCAACAGCGAAGCGGAGGACCTGCTCGCCTGCCTGCACATCGCGGACTTCGCCGGCGCCAGCAAACTGGCCGCCTACCGCGCCTATCTGGCGTCCAGGCTGGTGCAGGGGGACTACGTGGCCAACTTGATGACCGCGTGGGAGAACCCGGTGAAAGAGCTCGTGCAGGAGGGCAAGCGCGAGGCGGAACAGTACGCGGAGTACGCGCTGCAATGGGTCGACGCGGGGGGCGGGGGCGGCCTCGACGAGGGCGTCGCAATGGGTTGGTCTTGGCAGGAGCTCAGCGACCAGGACCGCGCGCACATGTTGGCCCTCGACAGCTACCCCGAGCTCAGGAAGACTCTGACCCCCGGGCCCGTCTGCCAGTGGCTCATCGGCTGGTACGCCGTGCCGATTAACTTGTCGGAGAGCCAACTGGATCCGATGCAACGGCCGGCCGACACATGGTTCGAGGGGCTCGACTGGCACAACGCGGTGCAGCTCACGGTACAGCTGGACAAATCCGAGGTCAGTCACACGAAGGTCGAGTACGTCCAAAACGAGGGCGAAATCCTCCTTCTCGGTGACGACACCTCCTGGGTTCTGCTCGAGGCGTGGTTGCGCACGCTGAACACCGCCGAACGCGCGGAGAACAGCGACGAGTCCGCGGAAGACGGCGACGAGTTCTTCGTCGTCGAGGTCACGGTCGACGATGGGCAGAGCACGTACCACGTAAGCCGGGTCGAGGACGTTGTTCTCGAGGCGGCCATCACTCGGTGGGTCGGGTTGCTGGAGAACACCACGATCGTGTGGAAGTGACCGGGGCTTGGAAGGGCTATGTGATGTCGGCTGATCACGCCAGGTCGTGGCGCATCCAGACGTCGGAGCCCACGACTACGAACCGATAACCGGGTGCACCGCTGGCCGCTGTCCTGCTGATTGGTTACCGGAGGATTCTAGAGAGTCGCGCACTCTCGACTCTGGACCTCGAACGGCTCGTCATGCCAGCGCCAACCGGCGGTGCCGTTGGCGTGGATGTGCACCATGAACTCAGCGACGGGGCGACCGTCCGGGAAGGTCATGGTCAGCGCGCTGCGGATCTGCTCGTAGCACGCATCCGCCCGCGCCCGGTCTTCTGCGTCGATGGCCTGTTCCTGTTCGGTGAAGACCGGGCGGAATTCGTCGAAGCCGGGCAGGGCCTCGAGGTGCGCGTGAACCCAAGGCATGTCAGTGCCGGTGACGATCAAGCGCGCTATCTCCTGCGCGCCGTGGTGAAGCCGCCAGGTGCTGCCATCAGCAAGGTTTGAGTTCACGCCGTCCATGATGTCTCAGCCCGCCGACAGGCGGGGAGGCTGCCGTTCTCCTTGCCTCGCTGTCCGATACTCGCCGTTGCGGGGAGGGTGCGGGGGTTGCCTTGCTCTTGACGGTGGTCCCATGGTCGGCCGGTCGTACACGTTCGAATGTGACAATACGGACAGTGGGGTAGATTGTTTGCAAACGAAACAAGGCACCCCCGAACTCCACTCGGAGGTGCCCTCCACAGCGGCCATAGAGTTTCGATCAGTACCAAAGGGTGAGCCCGGCTGCGCCGGCTCCGGCCCGCTCTGCGTGACGCAGCACCCGAAGCGGGCCGTCGATCAGTTCATTGACGTCGTGGTTCGGGTCGTCTGCCGTCTCGTCCAGCCACAGCCGTATCCGGGCGGCCACCCGGGCTCGATGCTGCGGGGAGAGGATGAGCGCCTGCTCGGCCGCGGGGAGCGCGGCCCGAACCTGGGCGGCATCGAACAGGAACTGCCCGCAGCAGCCCGGGAGCTGGAGCGTCGTGTCGAGGCCGAGCCCCCACATGAGCGCCGCCGCGCCGTCACCCCTGGGCACCGCCGCGCAGAAAAGGCCCTCGCTCTCTTGCTGGGGGACGGCGTGAAGGAGATGGTCCTGGAACTCCTCTACCTCGGCCGCGTCGTTCCGCGCTCTATCGATCGCGTCGGCGAAGCGCACGATCTCATCGGCCCGCGACGACCGCATGAGCGCTCCGTCGAACGACGCGCCGGGTTCAACCCCCTCAGACCAGCCGCTCACAACGAACGATCCCGGCCATGTTCCATGGGCCTCGGCCTCGTCGGGAAATCGGCGTCGCGCTTCTCTGACGGTATCGTCCGCCACGATGCCGACCACCCAGACCCCCATCACGCTCATCCGCGCTCCTTCACGTACGCGTCGCTCAAGGCCGAGGCGATCCCCGGGAATGCTAATGCCCTGACCGGGAAGGTCGACGCAGGCGGCTTTCAAGGGGGCGCTCGACGGCCATGGACAGCTCAGCTGTCCGAACCGGTGTCGCCGCCGTCGCCCCCGTCTCCCACGTTGCCTCCATCGCCCCCGTCATCCACGTCGCCCACGCCGCCCCCATCGCCCACGCCGCCGACGTGGTCCGCGTTGCCGCGCGAAGCCGACGACGCCCAGGGCTCGCCCACCTATATGAGCATCCTGATGCCAGGTGCCTCGAGCCGCCAGGTGACGCCGCTGCCTGACGGGACCACCTCGAAGGACTTCGGTCCCTGACCCGCCTCCCAGGCATGGCGACGGTGGTCGGCGCCGGCTCCTGCCTCGTCTCGGGACTGGTGATGCTCGCCGGCCGCAACGCCGCGGTGCGAGTGGCCGCCGCCCATGCGGGGGACGCAACGATCTGACCGCACCATCGCAGAACACGATGGATCATGGCTTCGAACCAGCCGTTGTCGAGGTACAGGCGTGCGCCCTCGAGGCGGCGACGAGGCGTGATCACGATCTCGGTGGTGAAGATCAGCTCGCCCCGCCCCCGGGACGGCGGATTGATCAGCAACGACGCCTCGGCACCGGTGTATCCGTGGGTCGCCGCGTGCCGGTGGCCGTCGAATCCGCCTGGCGTGCCCGCTGTACCGCCCACTCCGCGGATCAGGTCCTTTGTGCCCGTTCTTGCAAGAGCCCTGGTCTAGATTGGTCTAACCATTGCAAAGTGCGACCCATTCTGTCAGCCTAGGGGTCCGCATCGGATCTGCACATCGCCTCAGAGACGAGGGGAATCGCACATTGGCTACGCCAAGCACCTCCATGAACGCCGGGAAGCAGGTGCCTGCGTCCGGCCCGGTCGCGCACCTGGCTGCTCAGGACGTCCTCATCCAGTACCCGGCGCCCGGCAGCGGAAGAACCGGCGTGACGACCGCCGTTGAAAGCTGCAACCTGACGCTGGATCGCGGCGACTTCGTCTGCCTCGTCGGTCCGTCGGGCTGCGGCAAGACGACCCTGCTGAACGCCGTCGCCGGCTTCGTCCCGATCGCGGGCGGGCTCCTCCAGTTCGGCGGGCGCGACATTCCCGGGCCCGGCCCCGACCGCGCCATGGTCTTCCAGCAGCCCAACCTGCTGCCGTGGCGTACGGTCCTGGCGAACGTGACGTACGGCCTTGAGCTCTCCAAGGTGATGAAGAAGGCCGAGGCCCGCGATCGCGCCGGAGAGCTGCTGGAACTCGTCGGCCTGAAGGATGCCGCCCACCAGTACCCGGCCCAGCTCTCCGGTGGCATGCAAGCCCGCGTGAACCTCGCCCGCGCGCTCGCCGTCGAGCCCGCCCTGCTGCTCCTCGACGAGCCGTTCGCGGCCATCGATGCCCAGACTCGCGAGGTCATGCAGGCCGAGTTGCTGCGGATCTGCGCCGCGAAGGACGTGACGGCGCTGTTCGTGACGCACGACATCACCGAGGCGGCTTTCCTCGCGGACCGGGTGGCCGTCTTCGGCCCGCGGCCCGGCCGCATCGTCAAAGAGGTCACTGTGCCGTGGCCCCGGCCTCGCGACCACTCCATCCGACGTACTCCCGAGTTCCTCACGCTTGCGGAAGAGATCGGGGAGTCGCTGTACGGCGCCATCGCCGAAGCCCGAGCCCACGCTGCCCAGGAAGGTGCCTGACGATGAGTGCAACCACCTCCGCCCCTCCCTCCGCGACTCCCCAGGGCGGTAGTCAGCAAGCCGCGCGCCGCCGGACTTTTCCGTCCTGGGCGACCCAGCAGCGTGTGATCGGCACCATCGCGGTCATCCTGGCGCTGGTGATCTGGGAGGTCGTAGCGCTGGCGCGGGTCAAGCCGGCGCTGATCCTGCCGGGTCCCACGGACGTCATCAGCGCGTTCAAGACGCTGTTCTCCACCAGCCAGATCTGGACCGATCTCGGCACCAGCGGCGAGGAGCTTCTCGTCGGGCTGCTGATCGGCGCGGTCGTCGGTCTCCCGCTCGGCCTGCTCATCGGGTGGTACAGGAAGGTGGCGTACGCACTCAACCCGTTCGTCAACTTCCTCTACGCCACCCCTCGCATCGCACTGACCCCGCTGCTGATCATCTGGCTCGGCATAGGCAGCTCGTCCAAGATCGCCATCGTCTTCCTGATGGCGGTCTTCCCGATCCTGATCAACACCGCCCAGGGCGTCCAGGGCCTGGACCAGGGCGCCGTTCGGGTGGCCCGTTGCTTCGGCGCGACCGACCTCCAGCTCTTCCGTACGGTCGCCCTGCCCAGCACGGTCCCCTTCATCGCCTCCGGCCTGCGCCTGGCCGTGGGCCAGGCGTTGATCGGTGTCTTCGTCGCCGAGCTCAGCGGTGCTCAGAACGGCGTCGGCCTGATGATGAGCACCGCCGGTCAGCAGTTCCAGACCTCGAAGGTCTTCGCCGGCCTCTTCATCTTCGCCTTCGTCGGCGTGGCGCTCACCTCGCTCTTGCGCCGAGTGGAACGGCACTTCGCCGCTTGGCGTCCGGCCGCCCACTGATGCCGGTCCTCGCACCCGACCCGTTCTCGTCGCATAGAAAGCATGGTTTCGTCATGAAGACCCGTCCCATGATCAAGGTCGCCGCCGCCGCAGTGGCCCTGACTCTCGGCATGTCACTCGCGGCCTGCGGTGGTTCCGGCAACTCCGGCAGCTCCAGTGGCACGACGAGTATCACCGTGAGCTACAGCGAAGAGGTCGCCGACGAGCTGCCCCTGTGGATCGCCGACAGCGCCGGCTACTTCAAGCAGCAGGGTCTCGACGTCAAGCTCGTCAACCTGTCCAGCGACCAGGGTTTCCCGGCGCTGCTCTCCGGCCAGACCCAGCTCGGCTCGATGGGCGGCTCGCAGATCCTCTCCGGCGCCGCCGCCGGCGCGGACGTCAAGGTGCTCGCCGCGCTCACCCCGGTCTACCCGTACGAGCTGTGGACCAAGGCCGCCGGCGCCGCGGAGCTGAAGGGGAAGAAGATCGGCATCACCTCCAAGAGCGGCTCCGTCTACATCGCCACCTTGGCGGCGCTCAAGCAGCTCGGCCTGAGTCCTTCGGACGTCAACCTCGTCCCGCTCGGCTCGACGACGAACGTGAACAACGCGCTCCTGGCAGGGACGATCGACGCGGCTGTGTCCCACCCGCCGGCATCCTCGCAGTTCGCGGCCGCGGGCTTCAAGAGCCTGCTGAACCTCGCCATCCAGAAGCAGCCCAATCTCAACGTCGGCGTCTCCGGTCTGACGAGTTGGATCGACGGCCACCAGGACACCGTCGCCAAGTTCTTCACCGCGCTGCGTGAGGCGGTCGCGCGGGAGAAGTCGGACGAGGCCTTCAGCGTGAGCCTGCTCAAGAAGCACCTCGGCGTGTCCGACGAGAAGGCGCTGGAGGAGACCTGGACGTACTACGCCCAGCAGGTGCTGCCGGCGAAGCCCACCCCGACCGTCGACCAGCTCAAGTCCGCCCAGCAAGCCCTCGCCGGCTCAGTGGACGGCGTCGACAAGCTCGACCTGACCAAGCTGGTCGACACCAGCTTCGTCGACAAGGCGTGGTCGGCCCCCGCACCGTCGGTGAGCGCAACCGACTGAACCCATGACCGCACCTGAACGCCCGGCTCCGGAGCTTCTCCGGAGCCGGGCGTTCATGCATACGCGGGACTACCCGCACGCTGGGCATTGGCAGAACAGGAGGCTGACGCTCTCGACGACAGCGCACTGTGCTACCCGTGCGAGTCGGCCGGGATCGCCCTTCCTGTGCCTGCTCCACTGGACCGGTCTCGACGCCGGCGGCCTCACCGGGAGCCGTAGGCTTGCCGACATGTGGCTACGCCGACGGACGTGCCCACGGGAATTCCGGCGCGGTCGCCGTCAGTGCACGCCTGCGGTGGCGCGGCTGCCGGCGGACGCGGCTCCGTCGCGGCCGAGCGCCGCAGTGGCCGGGAACACGAGCGACTTGATCACCACTGGCACCGCTCCCGAAGCGGCCATCAACTCACCGATGTCGATGAAGTCGAACGCCTGAAGCACGAGTCCGTCCACGGAGATGACGGGGACGGGCAGGCCCAGCTCCTGGTTCAGGTGGATGCCGACCAGGCCGCCCACGTCGCTGTCGCCCACCAGCACCAGTGGAAGCTCGGGGCCCGTGTGGTCGGCCATGCCCGCGGCGACACCGCGACAGAAGGCATCGAGCCGCCCGAAGGTGGCCGATCCTTTCCAGCGATAGCACAGCGCAACCGGCTGGCCGTGCACCATCGAGTCGACGTGCCGCAGCGCATGACGTACCGCAGCCGCGATCTCATCCGCGTCCAGCTCCTCACGGTGCAGCGGGAGCTGCGGCGCGAGCACGGGGACGTTGCGCACCGGCAGCAGCGAGGCGGGTTCCACGAAGATGGTGTTGCCACTCACCTGCACGGTGTACTGCGAGGCGCCGACGACCGTGGCGCGGATGCCCTGCTCGGCGACCTGCAACTCGGGCCCCCAGGTGTCCACCCGCTGCCGGATCGCCTCCGCCAGGCGCGCACCGAGGTCGCCGTGGTTGCGCTGTTCGCGCCCGTACACGTACTCCGCCACGCCGCCGGAGAACGTGATCGCATCCGGCGCGGGGCCTGCCGGCAGCGGATCGAGGCGCAGCAGTTCTGCCGTCTCGCTCGTCGGCCGGCCCGCCTGCATGGCGGCGAACAGGTGGTCCGCCATCAGGTCGACGAGCCGCGACAGACCTGCCTCGTCGGGCACCTCACCGATCGCCAGCGCAAGGCCCGCGACGTCGGCGAGCCGACGCGCCGCCTCCTCGACGCGCATCACGCGGCCCTGCTCGTCGAAGGCGAGGATGCGGGCGCCGATGTCGATGGCGGTCAGCGCCTGCACCTCGCCGTCCTGGCACACTGCGAGCTTGGACGTGCCGCCACCGATGTCGATGTTCATCGTGCGGCCGCCGTCGCGCTCCGAGCGCGCCACCGCACCCGAGCCGAAGGCCGACAGCCGCGTCTCCAGCGCATCGCCTGCGCTGACCGACACGAAACGGCCTGCGATCTGGGAGAACACCTCGGCGATGATGCGCGAGTTGCGCCGGCGTACGGCGACTCCGGTCATGATCAGCGCGCCGGTGTCGATCTGCTCCGGCAGCACGCCTGCGATGGCGTACTGCCGGTCGAAGAAGTCGCGCAACGCGTCCCGGTCGAGCGTGTCGGCGTCGCTGTAGGGCGTGAGAAGGACGTCCGACTCGTGCGTCACCTTGCGCTCGACCACTATGTAGCGGTTGTCCCGTCGCTCGAGTACGAGCTGGGACAGCACCATGTGCGTGGTGGACGAGCCGATGTCCACGCCGACGCTGAGGAGCCGGATCTCGTCCTCGAACTCCATGCTGCGCCCGCCGCTGGTGAACACGCGACCGCCGACGGGTTCGGGCTGTGTCAGCCCCTCGGGCTCACTGGATCCCATCGGCCATACGCTGCTTGCTCGGGTCCCAGTCGATGCCCTCAGGCCGCTCGTACCACGCCGGATCCATGCGGAGGTCCACGCCGTTGGTCTTGAGCGTCTCCTGGTACTCCTTGCGGATCTGGGGATCCTCCTGCCAGTACGCGATGGCGGTGCCGCCCTCGTGCAACTCGCGGGCCGTGTAGTCGGTGTGCTTGGCGCCGGGGGCGCCCGGGTCGCGGCCCGGGTTGTGCGGGCCGAACCAGGCGCTCAAGCGGAACGGCTCCTTCGACACGCTGAAATGCTGGTGGTACCAGCGCGCACCGCCCGGTGCGGCCGTGATGAAGCCGAACGGTTCGTAGTCGAGGCGCTGCACCTGGTCGCCGTTGCCGTCCGCCCAGGGCGTCGGACCCAGATCCTCCGGCCACGTGTAGGTGTAGCCCTTGCCCTTCAAGCAGATCAGGATCGCGGCCGAGGTGTGCGCGTGCGCCTTGGAGTAGCGGCCGTTCTCGTGCTGACCGATCCAG
>Ga0310811_10001934_pt1 | contig 25717 bp, 15 predicted proteins | sample YCmetagenome_FD_207642 | JGI IMG/M metagenome (GOLD analysis project Ga0310811, IMG submission 207642) | Soil microbial communities from experimental microcosm in Duke University, North Carolina, United States - YC | ecosystem: Engineered > Artificial ecosystem > Soil microcosm > Unclassified ... | reverse complement strand
ACGCTCTGCCAGCCGCTTGCGGCGGTGTTCGTGAATGGCACACTGGCGAGGTTGGTTCCGGTCGAGCTCCACAGGTCGAGGCGGTCCGAGGCGGTATCGCTTGGGCTGCGATAGAACTTGAGGGCCGCGATCTGGCCGGCAACAGAGGACTGGAACTTCTCGCCGCCTTCGATCGGCGAGCCGTCATTGAAGTTGGTCTGCGCCGGCGTATTGGACGCACTGAATAGGCTTACTGTCGCCGGCCCGCCGGTAATATTGATTGTAGTGGTTTGGGTAGCGCTGTTGAGTGTGCCGTCGCTGACCGCCCACGAGACCGTGCGGCTCGGATCGGCGCCGAAGTTGGTCGGGTTTTGGCTGCTCGACGAGTAGCTAACGCTGTCCAGCACCTGCCGGTAATGCGCCAATGTATCCGTGCCGGTTAGGGTCAGCATGCCGGTCGCCGAGTCGTAGTTCGCGGTGATGCTGGTGCCGCTCGTCGATGCCGCCAGCGTATCGCCGGTCAAGAAGCCACTGCTGATCGACACCGTTCCGGAGGCTAAGCTTGCGCTATTGGGGTCGCTGACCGTCGTGCCCGTCGACAGTGTTGTCGCGGCCGCACCCGCGCTATAAGAGGCAGACGCCGCCACATTGCTGAGCAATGGCGGTGACCGTCCACTGTCGTTAAGGACTACATCGACCCAGAAATTGTCACCCGTGACGGAGGCGGTACTGGGAAACGTGGTGGTGGCGCTATACGTAAATACCCCATTGAGGTTGTCGCCCGGGGCATTCAATGATCCGTTGCTCTGACCCTGATAAGTCGCGAAATAATAGGGAGTATCGGCATACTCCCCGGTGTTGGTATGATAGGAGGCGATATACGTCGTGTCGGCCGTGATGCTCACCGAGTTGGAAAAGTTGACCTGCTGCCATCCGCTTGCGGTCTCACCGGTGAAGGTCGCGGTCGCTAGGAGGCTTCCCGAGGCGCTCCACAGATTGCCGACATGCGTACCGGTGTTGGCGGGACCCTTGTAAAACCGGATGCCGGTGACTAGGCCCGATGTTGCGGCGGTGAACCTTGCGCCGACCTCTATTGCATTCGGATCGTTCGCGATAGGCGGCGTCATGCTGGCGCTGAAAAGGCTTAATGCGGAGGACGGCGTCACCGTATATGACACGCCTGCAGCCGGTGTCTCGACATTGAGGCTGTCGTCTACAGCGCGCGACTCGATCGTATATGTTCCCGGCGCGGGCGCCGTGAAACTGTAGGTCCAGGTCGTGCTTGCTGAACCGACCTGGCCACTCGCCGAATGCCAGGTCGTTCCGCCATCGGACGAGAGCTGAACGCCGCCGATCACCCCGCCGCCCGCGTCAGTCGCTGTGCCGGTGACTGTTACCGTTTGACCCTCCGCGACATTCTTACTCGAAACCGTGGAGATGTGAGACGTGGGCGGCGTGTTGTCTGTCGATTGGCTGGCCAGGACGAGGCTCGCCTGCAGCGTCTGCGGCTGGACCCCCATATCCGCAAATAGGTTCACCATCGCCTGCTGAACGTTTGGGTCTGGCGTGTTCGAGAAGAAGGGGGCCGGCGCATTATCGTGCTGGTTGGAAAGGCCCCAGGACCAAAAGACGGTCCCGGCTCCAAAGACGAGGGCGCCGCTTGTGGGATCGCGGTATTCGACGAGGTTATTGGTTGATGTGCCCCCGGTATCGACGTTGCCCCAGTCTGTATTGAATGCGCTCGGCTCAAACACGGTTGTTGACGAGAGGTAGATAAGACCGCGCGGCGTGAAGGGATTGTCCGGCGAATTGTCCCACTCATAGCCGAGCAGGCTCTGTTGCAAAGACGCCGTCCGTCCGGGTGCAGTATTAGCTACGCTGGTATTGCGCCAGAAGCGCAGCAGCGTATTTCCATATGGGATCTGGATGGCCTGCGTACCTGTGTTCTCATCGACCTGGAAAAGCGTGCCCGTTACCTGGTTCGAGGGCATCGGTGGAGCACCAAGGCGCGGATCCTGAAAGGTACCGGTGTTTCTGCCGGAGGGGTCGATCTCTTGGTTGAAATGGGTGTCCTTGTAGGTGACCAGCGTACGATTTGCGGTGGCGCTGCTGTCGAGGCTGGGCAACAACCGGGTCTGCCAGAACATCTCGTTCCCGCTAAGAAATGCAAGGTTCACCCCTGCGTCGGCCGCCGCCTCGACATTGGAGGCTTGGCTATCGGTCCAATATTCGTCGTGCCCGGCATCCATGAACACTTTGTGGTTGAGCAGCAGCGAACCATTAGTGGCCGTATCAATGCCTGAAATATACGAAACGTCGTACCCGGTCGCTTCCAGCCAATAAATTGCCGCATATTCAGCACCAAACAGCGAATCCTGCGGACCCGAGAAGCTACCGATATAATCGCGAGTTACGATGGGCCGATTATAACTGACCGCAAACGCTGCGCCTTGGCCGAAATTGGGGGCAGGTGGGTCGGCCGGACCATTCCCGCCATAAAGATTGGTTCCGCCGAAGCCGTTATACGCCTGCCAGGTCTCGTCCGAGGTTTGAAAGACGATGTTGCTGGTCGAACTGGGGTTGGTGATGATGAACGGAATCTGGAAGACCTGCGAGCCGTCGATCACGTTTGCAACATAAACGCCGGATGTGGCGGTGCTAGGAACCGCCCAGGAATCGGTAACGCTCCAATTGCCCGCATCGACTTCGCCAGTCGTTGAATTGACGATCGGGTTCGGTTGGACAATGGCGCTCCCCGAGTGATTTAGCGTGGTGACGAGAGTGGCTCCGTTGCCGCCGTAGTAGCCCAACCTATAAATCTGGATCTGATAACTTCCGTTTTGGGTCTGGTTATTTATTTTGAACTTGACGGTGCTGCCGACGGCCGTGCTGATGCCTGTCGTGAAGCCCTGGATGGTCGTTGAATCGCCACCCGGGACAACCTGCCAAATACTCTGTGGCGTGCCCGCCTTCTGGTTCTCGAGGACGATTGGATTGGGATTGCTGGGGGCCGCTGTGGCAAATGCTGTCCCTGTGGTGGTGGTCGTGATAGACGGCGAGGCCGTTGGGCCAGTTGTTACGGCACTTGCGTTCCCGTTGGTGTTGTTCCCTCCCTGGTCATTTCCGTTCTCTCCTTGGGCATTTCCGTCCTGGTCAATGTTAATGCTCCGATGGATGACTGCCTGCCCGGGTATCACTTCGTCAAAATCGAACTGTGAGTTTTCGGCGACTCCGTTCGGGAATGTCCGCAACCCAGCTGTCTGCGCTGGTGTCAAGCTTTCGCCCACGCTAACCGGGGTAGTCCCGTCCGGCAGCACCACCGTGCCGTTCGTCGGCAGTCCCGTGGCCTGGAAAGTCACGGCGGAGGTCGCTTCGCTCGGGACATTGATGCCGAGCGCCTTGCCGAATACAGAGTTGTAGCTGCCTTGCGAGTTTGCGGCGGGCGCCGAATTCGTTGCGGCCGGTGTCGAGGGTGTGCTGCTCGGGACGTGCACCGGTGTCGTCGTCGCGGAGAGGGCGTTGCCGCTCGGGTCCGACAGTGTCACCTGATCGGCCGGTGCGCCTGCGGCAGTGGATGTCGTGATGGAGGTGGACGCCGGAGTTCCGTTTGGCGCAGCTGGGTCGGTCGGCGAGGTCGAGTTCCCGGTTACGCCGGGCGTGGTCGCTAACGACGTATTACCTGAGCCGATCGCGAGGGTCGCTGTGGCTGACGCCGTGTTGCTTACCGGGTCGGACACAGTAAATGCGAACGTCGAACTCGTGCCAGAACTGTCGGGCGTTGGCCTGAAGTTCAGACCGGTCAGTTGTGCTACCGTCAGCGTCTCGCCAAGGGTGACTGGAGTGATACCGTTTGCAAGCAGAACCGTCCCGTTCGAAGGCAACGCGGTTACGGTCACCACTAAAGCCGACGAGTCGAAATCAGTGTCCATCGGCGCGGAGATAGCAATCCCTATAGCCGAACTGTTCTCGGCTACCGTCAGCAACCTTGAACTCGCGGTCAGCGACATGGTCCACTCCACTGCGGAATGGCTTGCGACGGTGGTAGCGCCACCGGCGGCGGCGCCATCTCCGCCGCACGAGCCGTCAGCCGGCAATGCGCTAAGGGAGTGCGTTAGGGCGCAGTATAGATAGAAAGAGTGTGAAGACGTCGACGACTGAGCAAGCCTGTCTCTAGAAGCGCCGCAAAGGGCATGGCCACTGGATGAAAGGAAACGCAGTTGTCTAGGTTGCGACCAGTACCAGCAAGAGGCCGACCCCGCAACGCCAAGACTTACAAAAGACCGTGAGGACCGTATCGCACAATTCGCTCCAGATGGGCCTTTAAGGCCAAATCCTTTGTCTGCGCTGTTCCTTGCCTTCAACGATGGCCATGGTGGTGCGGAAGTCTCCAGAACCAGGTCGCACCTGCGAGGCCGAGTTCAACACCTGCGGTCCGCGCCGCCGTCAGAGCGTCTGCAGTGATCATGACCTTGCCCTTCCGACTCGAGTCGTCCGACGCCGATCGGGGAGGGAACTTGCGTCCGCATCGTCGCACCATTGGCGTTCAACGGATAGGGTGGACGGTCTTGTCAGGCCTGCCGTCGAAATCGTCCGCATCGTTAGCGTCCGGCGGCTGATCGGCTCCCGCCAAGCCGTTGGCTGATTGGATTGAGGTGCTCGCGGACGACGGGCGGTTCCGCCTAGTTGCTGGTAGTGAAGTCGGTCAGGTCCATCCGTTTGGCGAGCTCGGGCCGGTTGCCGAACGGATCGTTTAGCATCTTGGCGCCGTGCCAAGCGTCGGCGGCGAAGGCCTTGGATTAGCTCGCCGCCGGCGCCCCTGAACAACTCGACGCCCGCGCTCGAGATCGCGCTGTCGGCCCCGCGCACCTCGAACTGTACATCATCCTGGATCGAGGCGGCGGTGACGCCGCGTTCTTGTCGGATCGGCGGTGTGAGATCTGCTGGCCGGGCTGGAGGCGTGGCATCTCAGTCTCCGGGTTACTTTTTGAGTTGCCTTCTTCTTCCGACGCCCTTTACAAGCCGTCCCGCCGTCCTAAAGGCGTGCCATAATGAACCGGTGGCTTTTCGAACGGTCCCAGTGTGGGCAATTTGGGACGCATTGAAAGGCGGCTTGGATGCTTGTGCCATCGGCATTGGGACGGTGGGACGGCTTGGAGGAGGCGAGGAAGAGAGGTAGCGTCGGAACAATTCTTCGAGGTCGCTGAAGCAGTAATCCTGCGCCGCACGTCGTCGGAGAAGCGGATGTCTCCCGGGGCGATACCCAAGGGCGGGTAGGCGATCTCGGGCGCAGGGATCGGCTTTCCCTGCCGGCCAAATTCCGGCTCGGGCCTACTATCGATCTGGACCAGTTTGATGGCGACTCCTACGACCCGAAGTCTTCGCCGTTCACGATTCGTGCGCATGCCTCAGGCAGCATTGCGAGGATGGCCTGGCGGGCGTCGACTTAGTTGAGGGTCGAGGCAGTCTCGCGTCCGCAGCCGTTATCGCCGCACCCAATTTCCGCCAGTGGCTGCCAGGCGCACGCTACTGCCGAGATAAGGGACTGAGGAAAGGACCACGCGCTCCGGTTCCTGCGATTGCTCGACGGGAACGGGACGGCCTGTCCGATCAGGTTGAGATCGAGCGCGCTGATCTGTCATCGCCAGCGTCATGCCGTTGGCGGCTCGGCGAGCGCCTGAAGGCGCGCATCGCGGCCTGATGGCGACCCGCCTATTGCGCGAGTTGCGAGAGCGCGGCCAACCGAGACGCGTACAGTGTCGTGCGCGACCATGGACGAATGATCGGGCCGACGTCGCCGGGTTCGCGGGTTCGACGCCGGTTGCTACGCAGGCAGGTTCTGCTGATCAGGGGCCTGCCCGCGTGAGAGATGAAATGGCTAAAGAAATGGCAAAATTGAGCGCGCGAGGCGACCGGCAGAGAATAGACGAATGATTGCGCAATGATCGAGAGCGAAGCGAGGCTGCGGTGAGGAATGTAGTAGTAGCGAATGGAGATTCGCGCGAATAGATGCTGGAGCGATCTGCGACGGGATGCGCCGAGCGCAACGATTACAGTTCGAATTGCTGATGAAACTGGATGGTCATGAGATCAATGTCGAAGCATGCGACGCGACTGCTAGGGAAAAAGTAATTTAACCCTTGAGGCCGCCTGCCGAAGCGGCCGGACGGGACTCGAAATAGCGCGCGCTGCGGGCACTTTGCAGCCTATTCGCCGCCCTCGTTGAGGCAAGCCACTTCGCCACCCGGCGCACCATGGCGGCGACGAACAAACCCCAGTTAGCGGAGACGGCTGCGATCTATCGCAACCTCGTCTTAATCGATTTTACAACTTGGCTCGCAGGCACGGCATTGCCGTCGACAAGGACCTCCAGAAGCCGTATTGCAGTATCGTTTCCGCAGGAGACGATCGGCTTCTCTCCGGCCGATATGACTTGGCCTGGCGTGCCGAACCACTTCTCCGACATCGGCTCGGTCCGCATGATGCGAATTTCCTTGTCGCCGTCGAAAGTGAAGGCGCACGGATACGGTAGCGATTGTGCCCGCACGAAGTTGTGAACGCGCCCGGCAGGCCACGACCAGTCGATGAGGCCGTCGCCGGGAGCGCGCAGCGCGCAGAACGTCGCCAGGCCGTGGTCTTGCTCGACCCAGCGGGCTGAGCCGTTAATAAGGCTGTTCCAGATCGAAGGCATCTGCGAGAGGATTTCCTTCTCCAGCCGCGGCAGCACGTCGCCAATCGTATCGCTCACGCTCGCCTCGACCGCGAACTTCGCGAGAACCGGGCCGTCGTCCATGCCTTCGGTCATGCGAAACAGGGTGGCGCCGACTGTATGTTCGCCATTCATCAGCGCCCAAGTGAGGGGAGCGCCGCCGCGATAGGCTGGAAGCAGCGAATTGTGAATGCCGAGGATGCCGTACTTCGGCAGCGCGATCGTTTCGCCGTCGAATAGAGAGTACCAGCCGGACGCAATTGCTATGTCCGGCGACAACTCGCGAAGCTGGTCTCTTGCTTTCTGTCGGCCTGTCGCGACGCGGTGCTCGATACCGGCAGAGGCGCAGAAAACGCGCAGTTGGTGAAGAGTCGATCGCTGATCGGTGGTATCGTCATACAGGATAGCGCCAGCGAGGTTGCCGGGTGCGATTTCGTGGAGCTGACGTAGGATCGAGAGGCCTATGGCCTTGCTTCCCATGAACGCAATTTTCATCGCAAATGGCCTATCTGAGCGGGAGCCTAATGTCCTCCGACAAAAACCGCTGCTCTCGGTCTATGCTGGCAGCGGTCAAATGTTAGCCCTCTGTTTCGAGCGCCTGGCGGCGAGGTTTTAACACCTTTTCGAACCAGCCGCTTAAGCCATTTCGTGTGCACCTCCGTCGCACTCTTGGATCGGTCCGAAAGCATGCCTCCCGAGGCGTCGCTCGGCAAGGCGACCGGCGCACCATTGAGTTCGCCACGGCCAGGCTCGCGACGGCCGCTCAGTTCATCCGCGACATGATTGTGGATGCGTGGCTCGCCAGCGCGACCGCCATGGTCGGCTCCCCATGGTGCACATACGCGACATCGAGAGCGAACGTCCAACTGTTGCCTACCGCGCACCCTCTCCGTGGAGTCGAACTGCGGCATGTTCTCCGGAGAGCCACTGCGCCGTGGGTATCCACTTTGGCGGAGCCCGTGGAGGCTATCCACTTCGACCACATCCAATGCGCCCGACCTGTGGTCCCACCGACGAATTCAAAGGCAACGACGACTGTGCCTCCGTTTTCATCACGGCCGAGCCAAGCGCATACCACGTGAGTTCCGCCCAGGCACGCGCGGTCTTGGATCGCCTGCCGGATGATTTGCGGCCGTGCCTCTCAATCGCGGTCATCGCCTGCGCAGTCGGCCCCAAATAGCGTCGCCGCCGCACGACCTCAGACCGCAGCGCCGGTTCGTAAGGTGCGGAGCCGAGGCGAAGCCGCGGAGGCGGCCCTTCCTTGGAGCTGAGCGCGCACGGTGCTCATCGCCGGCGCGCGGCGTGCGGGGGTGACCCTTAGGCGCCGGTGGCGCCCTCGGTGCTCACGACCAGCTACCGAATCGCGGATGGAATAGAGAAGTGGGTTCTAACCGATGCAGGGGAAAAACAGTGGCCGCGATGTCCGCATGACCTAAAAAACGCAGCGTCGGTCTCGGAGCTTACTTGCTCGGAGCGAGGCGTTGCTGACAAAGCATTGCGGAACAGTTCACGGTTGTGACCAGAAAGCCATCCACTTCGCGGTGAAGCATTTCTGTGACCTAAAGATTTTCTTAGCGCAGGTTAAGGCAAGGTCCAAGCGAATGGCTCATCGGTGGTAACGCTATTGCGGCACTACAGAGGTAACCTTCGTACAGGGGGGAGTGACCGATGCCGCGGATGCTTTCGTTTCACGGGCCTGATGGCTCACGGCTAGGCCAATTCCGCTTAGCCAGACTGGAAAGTTGCCTTGCGATAGTCGGACCTCCGGAACGTGCGTCGAGAGCGGCTCGACGAATAGGCGGTACGGCCCAGGGATTTCGGATAGAAGTGTTTTCTGACCGCGTGAGCCGCGGCGCGGGATCAGGGCAAGCAGAAACGGATATCGATCGATTGGCTACGCCTGTAAGCAGCAGCTATATCGGTCGTGTACTGCTCGCAACGCCGGTCGGAGAACAAGAACGGCCCTGTCGTGAGACAGCTGGAAGGGACAGCTGCCGACGTTGGTCTCATAGTCCTCGAAGGCGGTTCGTCAGACATGCATTTTGGAGCGCAGGAGACGTCTGTAGCGCGCCGGTACTGAAAAGGCCGCTGCCCCCGTTCACAGCGCCGCTGTGAAGCGCCCCGGTCCTGGTCCCGTCCTGTTCCGCCAGCAACGGTTAGTCTGAGATGAAGACATTCGCCGGAGACTTTTCGTCCGTTGCGCTGTTGGCCGGTGCAGCTGCCGAGCGGCGCGTGCGATCCCCTTTTGCCGCCATGCGGCGTCGTCCGTGGATCATTGCCCTGTTCGCCTGCGTGGGACTTGGTGCAGCAGCCATCTGGCTGACATTTGCAAAACCTCAGTACACTTCGACGGCTCTCATCCAAGTTGATACGCGCAATAAATTCTCGAATTTCGATAATGTTCTCACGAATCCGCGGGAGGGGGATCCCGACGTAATTCGGACGGAAGTAGAGGTTCTCCGCTCGGACGCCGTCGTGGAAAGGGTGGTGAACGCACTCGACCTGACGAATGACCCGGAATTCAGCGCCCCTCGGGCGTCGAGGCTCGCAAGGCTCATGGACCTGCTGCCGGCAGCACTCACGAACGTCTTCAACCCGCGTTTCTGGTCGGGTAGCCGCGACGCTGCATCAGCTTCCCGCGGCCTCGATACCGCCACCGACAATAGCGCCAGGCACGTCCTCAACAGTACCAATGATCTTGGTCGCGCGTGGCAACTGAGCCCGCAGACGACCGTCCTCACCAACAATAACGGGGTCATTCTCGGCAGCGTCTCACCCGACGCGGCTCCCCAAGCCAGCCCACTGGAACACAATGAAGAAATGGCGATGACGATAGAGCAGGTAAAGAGCAGACTTACCGCTCAGGACATCAGGCGCTCGTACGTCATCAGCATCGGCTATACGGCCTCTACTGCGAACAAGGCCGCTCGTCTCGCCAATACTTTTTCTGAGGAATATCTCGCTGCGCAAATCGACGCAAAGATGGCGCTCACGTCAAGCGCCAACGAATGGGCAAAGACGCAGCTCGATACAGCGGGAGCGGACCTCCGTAGAGCTGAAGCTGCCATTGAGCAGTTCCGGGCGCAACACAACGCGATCATCGAGGCGGGGCCGGGCCATTCGGTGGCGGTAAGCCAGCAGCTGGGCCACCTGCTCGACAATCTGACTGGGCAGTTGGCTACTGCGACCGAGGCGCGGATTGCTGCCGAAACGCGAGTCGCTGCCGCCCAGGAACTGATCGAACGTCATCGCATCTACGCCATTCCCGACGTCGTGTCGTCACCGCTTATTCAGCAACTCCAGATAGAGGAGGCACGCACAACTGGGCGACTGGCCCTTTCCGAATCTGTAGTAGGTCCGAAGCATCCGGCCTGGAAGGCATTGAACAGTGAACTGGGCCGCCTTCGAGAGTCCGTCGATAGCAATGTCAATCAGATTGTTTCCAATCTGGCGGCCAAAGCCAAGGACGCACGCACCCGCGAGGAAGAGTTGGCGACCAAGGTAGAGTCAATGCGGAAGGATGTCGGGGATGCTTCCGAGCAGCAACTTCAACTGTCGATTCTGGAGCGGCGCGCTGAAGCGCGCAGGACCTTCTATGCCGCGCTTGAAAAGCGGCACTCCGAAACCTCGGCCCTCATGCACGGTGTCTACCCGGATGCGCGCATCGTCTCTCGGGCGTCACCGCAGCCACTCCCCTCTTGGCCGAATACTCCCATGGTTCTCGCCGCTGGCCTGATAGTCGGCGCGGCGATCGGGGCCGCCATCGTTGCGTTGCTTGAACTTGCCGACAAAAGCTTTCGGACGCCAATGCAGCTGGAAGAAGCCAGCGGTCTCGCATGCGTCGGGATCTTGCCGGAGCTGGAACGCGCGCTTCACCGGGCGAACAGCGGAACACCTTTCAATCGAAGCACCCGCATGTTTCGAGAGTCGGTCAGGACGATTCAGGTCGGATTGGATGCGGCGATGGGGGGCACGAAGAGCCAGGGCCGGGGCCGCGTCGTTTTGGTGACGTCGGCTTTGCCCCACGAAGGAAAGACAGTCTCCAGCGTAGCCTTGGCGACCGCGCTGGCGGCTTCCGGCACCAAGACCCTCCTAATCGACGCTGACTTGCGCAGGCCGACGGTGAGCGCGCATTTGGCCGGTCTTTCGGGTTCGCAAACTCTGAAATCGATCTTGGACGATGGAGAAAGTTACCCGGCTGCCGCAGAAATCGACAAGAATCTCTACGCCATAAGGAGCGGTAGCGTAGACGAAGACGCCCAACGGGTGTTCCTGACGACACGCTTTGGCGACTTTCTGGAAGCGGCAAGAGCGGAATTCGACTCGATCGTCATTGACAGCCCGCCGGCGATGGTTGTCGCCGATGCGGCAATCCTGGCCCGGTTTGCTGATGTCGTCCTGCATGTCGTTCGCTGGGGACGAACGCGGCGTTCGGCGGTGATGGACTCTATCGATCGAATTCGTCGCGCCAATAGCAGCGCAGTTGACGTTACGATGCTCAATCGGGCCACCCCTGCCGAATATGCCAAGTACAATCGAGATGGCGGGTGGAGCTTCAGATACGCCAACTACTACCAGCCGACCATTACGACCGCCGCGCTAAAAAGGGACCGACTACCGCAGTAGATCAGTAGCCAAAGGTACGGCGCCGACAGCCGCCAATATTTGCTGCACCACTTGTTTGGGGGATAGCATGCTTGATGAGCGAATCAGAACCGCGGTTATAGGGTACGGCTATTGGGGTCCCAATCTCGTCCGCAATTTTGTCAACAGTGGGTCGGCCCGCGTTGTCGCCGTCAGCGACCTGGACCTCGCGAAACTAGCCGCAAGCAAGCGTCTCCACTCAGAGATTGAAACGACATCCGATTTTCGCGATGTTCTTAAAAACCCCAACATCGATGCCGTGGCGATCGCAACGCCTGTGCATACTCACTACGAACTCGCGCTCTCTGCGCTGAAGGCGGGAAAGCACGTCCTCGTCGAGAAGCCGCTGACGCCCAAATCCGATCAAGCGTCCCGCCTCGTTGAAGAAGCGGCCAGGCGAGACCTCGTCCTAATGGTCGACCACACGTTCCTGTACACGCCCGCCGTGCAAAAAATACGCGAGCTTCTGCAAAACGGAACGCTCGGCGAACCATACTACTACGACAGCATCCGTTCGAGCCTGGGTCTATTTCAAAACGACTGTAACGTAATCTGGGATCTCGCGGTCCATGATTTGTCGATCATCATGTATATCCTCAATGAGACGCCAATTACTGTCTCGGCGACAGGCTCGAGCCATGTTGCGGGCGCACCCGAGAATATGGCCCATGTCACGCTGTTTTTTGAAAGTAGCTGTGTGGCACATGTCAGTGTGAACTGGCTTTCACCGATCAAGGTCCGCCAGACATTTATCGGCGGCAGTAGAAAGATGATTGTCTACGACGACGTCGAACCGACCGAGAAGGTCAAGGTCTACGATAAAGGCATAACGCTGGCCGGCTCGCCGGAGAAGACACACCAACTCAGGATCGGATATCGCGCCGGAGATATGTGGGCCCCGCATATAGCGCAGAAGGAGGCACTCCAAACAGAGGTGCAGCACTTTGTCGACTGCATTCGCAACGGTAAGGTCCCCATTTCGGGCGGCTCTTCGGGTCTCAAGGTAGTTCAGATTCTAGAGGCGGCATCTCGTTCAATAAAAGAGCAGGGAAAGCCGATCCGCTTAAAGCCGATAGGCCCTATAAGCCGATGCGCATAAAGCCGGTTCATACAATGGCGGACACAGTCCATACGAAGATGTATCGTACTGCAAACAGCCGTACCCGGGTCATTGGGTCGATCAATGGTTCGCGCAAAGTGGAACAGGGCCCGCAGTTCTACCTGGATACCGCGGCGGATGTGAAAGAGCAGCTCACTCGCGAGAAACCGCTGGAAGCGTTCTCAGGTCGCGGTCACGGAACAGACGCGATCGACGTCATCAGGCGCAGAGTGTGCTATCGGGGGCGGTTCAACCGGCTTTCCGCCGGTGCGAGCGTACCCAAGCGCGTGTCTGCTATAGATCCCGACACCGTCGAGCTCAGGGACTGCCTTTTCGCCGGTGAGCAGACGATTATCCAGCGCCGAGCGGATGGTTGGCGTGTGATCGAAAATCTAATCTGGATCGGTTTCCATCGCCATTTCAAGAGTAGCGATCTCGCAGTGCATTTGGCAGGCAGAATGCCAAACGCCGTGGGTGCCAAATGACCTCTATTCGCCGTTCAATATTCTTCTCCGGAGTTGAGCGCTACGGAAGCTTGCTGCTCTTCATTTTCTCGACTGCGGTGCTGTCACGGTTGCTGACTCCCGTCGAATTCGGAACCTACGCAGTGGCTAGCGCGGTGGTTACTGTCATCAGTGCTTCCTTTCAGGAATTTGGGGGAGCAAACTATCTTATGCAAAAGAAGACGCTTTCAGAAGAAAATATCCGGGCGGCTTTTACGATTACGTTTGGTATTTCGCTCCTGCTCGGCGTGGCCTTCTTTAGCTGCAGTGATGCTTTTGCCTGGTTCTTTAGGCAAGAAGGGCTAAGGGCTGCCATCGCAGTTTCCGCACTAAGTTTTGTGGCGACACCGTTTTCAGTGGTGATATCGGCCTTGTTCCGCCGTGACATGGAATTCGGTAAACTTGCTATTTGTAGCCTCGTAGCAAATGTGGTCTCGATTGCTGTGGCGATTGTGCTGGCGGTGTTGCACTATAGCTTCATGGCCCCGATCTGGGGGGCGGTCGCTGGAAATATTGTCCTTGCCTTCCTGTTGATCCGCTTGTGCAAAAACCGGCGGATTTTTCGCTTTTCCCTTTCGGAATACCCGGACGTCCTGAGGTTCGGCCTTTACTCAGGCGGCGTTAGTATTATCAACGTCTTCTATAATCTGGCCCCCCAGATTTTTCTTGGGCGAGTCCTTGATTTCGCGGCTGTCGGACTTTACAGCAATGCTGTCGGCATCGCGCGAGTCTTTGATAGACTGGTCGGGCAGGTTTTGAGCCCAGTGATCTTGCCGGCCATTGTTGCTCAAAACAAGACCGGTGGAGACCTGAAGCGCATTTATCTAGATGCGATGGGGCTTCTCTCGGCCGTCCACTGGCCCTTTCTCGCATTTCTCGCAATCATGGCTCAGCCCATCGTCTCGCTCTGGCTAGGTGCAACGTGGCTTGAAGTCGTCCCGTTGGCGCGCATGATGTGCATTGGGTATCTCGCGCTGTTTGTGGCCTGTCTTACCTATCCGGTTCTCGTTGCCATCGGCAGTGTACGGGACGCATTGATAGCATCGGCCATTTCCCTTCCTCCATCACTGCTGCTTATTTTTGTTACTTCGTTCATGGGGGTGCACGCGGTCGCTGCGTCTGCGATGCTGACCTGCCCCTTCCAAGCAGCTGTTGCGATCTATTTTATCGGCCGGCACCTCGACATAAGTCTGCTCGATGTTTTCCGTTCGACTTTCAAGAGCGGAATTATAGCGCTTGTTAGTTCGGGCGCTTCTGCGGTCTGCGCCGCAATGGTGGAATATGGTTTTATGCGGCCGGTCTGGGGATTGGCCCTGGCCTTTATTTCCGCGTCCATATGTTGGCTGTTGACGGTGGTGGTCACTGAGCATCCGCTCCTGCCTCGGTTGCAACAGTCTGCCACCGGTCTTTTCCGCTTCTTAAATTCGCCATCCCGTGCAGGGCGAGGGTCGATCGAATCCCACTAACAGTAGTACTCATCAACCGCAAGGAGGCATTTTGAATGCCTGTTGCAAAGGACGTTCAGATGGGACGCGACGTGCGGATATTGCATCCGGACCTGGTGAACCTCTACGGCTGCGACGTCGGCGATGAGACCCGGATCGGTTCATTCGTCGAGATCCAGGGAGGAGCAAAGATAGGCGCGCGTTGCAAGATCTCGTCACACACGTTTATCTGTGAAGGAGTCACCATTGAAGATGAGGTGTTCATCGGACATGGCGTCATGTTCACGAATGACAGGTTTCCAAGAGCGACAGCGGATGATGGCCGACTGCAAGGGCCGGCGGATTGGAAGATGGAAACCACCCGAGTTGGACATAGAGCGTCGATCGGGTCCAATGCAACGATCCTGTGCGGAGTCTGCATCGGAAAGGGAGCGACGGTCGGAGCTGGTTCGGTTGTAACGCGGGATGTTCCTCCTTCGGCGGTCGTTGCCGGCGTCCCAGCCCGTCCGTTGAACTCCAAGGCCAAGGCCGGCAAGACACTCGAAGGTGTAAAGACCGAAAGATAGGTCCCACTTCGCGGTTTAAGGAAGGACAAGCCCTTTGATACCTTTTCTCGATTTGAAGGCGCAGTATCGGCAATTGAAGCCGGAGATCGATGCTGCAATCGGGCGCGCAATTGACAGCGCGCAATTCGTGCTGGGGCCTGAGGTGGAGGCATTTGAGGAGCGTTTTGCCTCCTATTGCAATGTGAGGCATTGCGTTGCCGTCAATAGCGGGACATCAGCTCTGCATCTGGCGCTTCTCGCCGCGGGGATTGGAGCCGGTAATGAAGTGATAACGGTCTCGATGACGTTTGTAGCGACAACCGCTGCCATTCTGTTGAGCGGCGCGAAGCCTGTGTTCGTCGACGTTGATCCCGTCACGTGGACAATGAATCCGACTTTGATTGAAGCTGCGATCACTCCCCGAACCAAGGCCATTTTGCCGGTCCATCTGCATGGCCTGATTGCCGACATGGACGAGATTATGGAGATTGCCCGCCGTCACAACCTCGTCGTCATCGAGGACGCGGCGCAGGCGCATGGCGCCGAATACAAAAACCGTCGCGCCGGATCGATCGGGGATCTTGGTTGTTTCAGTTTTTATCCCGGCAAGAACCTCGGTGCATATGGCGAGGGCGGAGCGGTCGTCAGCAACAATCCCGAATTGGCACGACGCATTTCCTTGCTTCGGGACTGGGGACAGGAGTCAAAATACAATCACGTGGTCCAGGGCTACAATTATCGCATGGATGGAATTCAAGGCGCGGTGTTGAACGTCAAGATGAATCATATCGAGGCCTGGACCGAAGCGCGCAGATCAGTCGCTTCATACTATGAGCGCCTGTTGGAGAAGTATCGATGCCGGCGGCCCATGCCGCCTGCGCACAGCCGGCATGTTTATCATGTTTACGCCGTGGGTCTTGCGCGGCGCCACGAGGCACAGAAAGCCTTACATGCTGCTGGCATCGGGTTTGGCATTCATTATCCCGTGCCGGTGCATCTTCAAAAGGCCTATGCAGCTCCCGAATATGGCCCAGGGGCTCTTCCAATCACGGAGCTACTGGCCAATCAATTCCTCTCGCTTCCAATCTATGCGGAGCTTCGGCGGGAGCAGGCTAGCGAAGTGGTCATGGCACTTGAAACGGCCGTGCTCGCTGAAGTCGCGTAGTTCGATCCGGTGTTTTGCTCATCGGCGTCCTGCCGATTGAACAGGTGAACAGGAGGATGCGTTGGCTCATTTGAAGGGAAAGCGCGTTCTAGTGACCGGCGGAGCTGGGTTCATCGGCTCCCACATCGTTGATTTGCTGTGCGACGAGGGCTGTGCCGAAATCGTTGCACTCGACAACATGATCCGCGGCCGGCCCGATAACCTCGAGCGCGCGTCGGCGCGAGGAGCGGTTCGTCTAGTAGACGGCGATATTCGCGATGGGAAATTGTTGGCGCCGCTCGTGAAGGCGGCCGACGTGGTCTTTCACCAAGCTGCACTGCGGATAACCCATTGTGCGGCCGAACCGCGTCTGGCGATTGAGGTCATGGTGCAGGCGACTTTCGAACTGCTCGAGCTCTGCGTTCTTCACGATGTCGAGAAGGTCATCGCAGCATCGTCAGCATCGGTCTACGGAATGGCCGAGGCGTTTCCGACCACAGAGGAGCAGAATCCTTATGAAAATCGGACACTCTACGGTGCCGCGAAGGCTTTCAACGAAGGGCTGCTCCGCTCGTTCAACGATATGTACGGGCTCGATTACGTCGCCTTGAGATATTTCAATGTCTACGGAAATCGCATGGACATCCATGGCCGGTACACCGAAGTGCTGATTCGATGGATGGAACGTCTGGAAGCGGGACAGCCGCCGGTGATTTTCGGCGACGGCAAGCAGACAATGGACTTCGTCCATGTTCGCGATGTCGCCCGCGCGAACATCCTCGCAGCCAAGGCGAAAGCCAGCGATCACGTTTTCAACGTAGCTAGCGGCACGGAGACAAGCCTCATCCAACTTGCCGAGGCACTGGGCTCGGTGATGGGCAAGGGGGGCCTGCGTCCGGAGTTTGCGCCGGAGCGTTCAATCAACCCGGTACCCCGCCGACTGGCGTCAACGTCGAAGGCCGAACGATTGCTCGGGTTCAGCGCCACCGTCCCGCTGGAACAAGGACTCCGGGAACTCGTGGAATGGTGGCGGAGCAAACGTGGTTCGTTCGCGGTGGCTCAACAGGAGGCTGTCGCCCCATGATCCCAATTGCAATGCCACTCCTCGATAAGAATGAGGCCGACGCCGCGCGCGAGGTGGTGTTGTCCGGCTGGGTCTCGCAAGGACCCCAGGTTGCCGCCTTCGAACGTGAATTTTCGGCTCTGGTGGGTGCGCCTCATGCGTCTGCGGTGTGCAATTGCACGGTTGCCCTGCACCTCGCCTTGACGGCGCTGCATATCGCGCCGGGTGATGAGGTGATTACTGCTAGTCATTCGTTTATCGCCACAGCAAACTGCATCAGGTATTGTGGCGCAAACCCGGTTCTTGTGGACATCGATCCGGATACCTACAATATCGATCCGGCTCGCGTAGCCGAAGCCATTACGCCGCGTACGCGCGCGATTCTCGCCGTTCATCAGATGGGCATGCCTTGCGATCTGAGTGCGCTGGCCACCTTGACCAAGCGCCATGACCTCGTTCTGATCGAGGACGCAGCTTGTGCCGCGGGCAGCCAGATCCGCGTCGGCGGACAATGGGACTGGATCGGCAAGCCTCACGGACAGATCGCTTGCTTTTCGTTCCACCCCCGCAAGGTAATTACGACCGGCGAGGGCGGCATGCTGACGACTTCCAATCCGGAGTTCGACCGAAATTTCAAACTGTTGCGTCAACACGGCATGAGCGTGCCGGATACCGTTCGGCACAGTTCCCCACAGGTCATCTTCGAGACTTATCTCGAGGTGGGCTTTAATTATCGGATGACCGATGTCCAGGCCGCGGTAGGGCGCAAGCAGCTTCAGCGACTGCCGCAGCTGGTTGCGCGGCGTAGGGCGCACGCCTCACGCTATGCCGAACTACTCGGGAACATCGAGGGTTTGAGCCTCCCCGCAGAACCTGAATGGGCTCGCTCAAATTGGCAAAGCTACTGCGTGCGCCTGCCGGACCATGTCGACCAGAGGGAGGTGATGCAAAACCTACTAGATCGGGGCGTCGCCACACGGCGCGGCGTCATGTGTTCGCACCGCGAGGCGCCCTACTTAGACGGAAAGCAGCGACACGACCTACGTCAATCCGAGCTCGCGCAGGATCATTCAATACTTCTGCCGATCTATGCGCAGATGAGTGAGGATGATCTGGTGTGCGTCGCGGATACCTTGAAAAAGGCGCTTCAACCGTAAATCGAACTGGCATCGGGCAAAGGTTCGCATGAGTGGCCTGTCAGAAGCCATCAGCGGGTCGGGTTAGAGTTAACGATCAAGGGAAACAAATGTCAAAAGTCGATGTTATTGTTCCTTGCTACAACTATGCGCGCTTCTTGGAAGAGTGCGTCCGGAGCGTTTTGGATCAATCCGTCAAGGATGTCCGGGTACTAATCATCGACGATGCGTCGGCGGACGAATCGCTGTTGGTGGCAAGGCAATTGGCTCAGGCGGATCCGCGCGTGACTGTCGTCGGCCACGCAGAAAATAGAGGACATGTCGATACCTACAATGAGGGCATTGCCTGGGCATCAGCAGAATATTGTCTGCTGTTGTCTGCAGATGACTTGCTGGTACCAGGAGCGCTGGAGCGGGCGGTCGAGGTCATGGATGCGAACTCTGATGTTGTGCTTACGTATGGCGAAGGCCCTTATTGGCATGATGACCTTCCGTGCCCGGACATCAAGCCGATGCAAAAATATACCTGGGAGCGTTACGATCTCTTGAAGTGGTTGTGCGTGACCGCACTAAATATTTCGACGTGCACCGCTATCGCACGAACCAAGATCCAAAAGACGATTGGCGGTTATCGGGCATCGTTGCCGCACACCTGTGACATGGAGATGTGGCTTCGTTTTGCAGCCAACGGGTCGGTCGCTCGTATTAATGCGGTTCAAGGACTTTACAGAAAGCATTCCGCCGCGATGTCGAACGCATATTATGTCGACAGAATGCGCCACTTTGGGCAGGTCAAGCAGGCATTCGATATCTTCTTCGATGAGTACGAAAATAGGCTCCCCCGGCGTTTGCGAATTGTTGCTCGTCGTGGGCTGGCTAGGCGTATGTTTGTCAGCGGTGTTGGGCTGCTCGTACGGAGGCACCTCAACGACGGCCGGCGGCTGATCCGCGCGTCCATCGATATGGATCCCCGGTTGCGCTACCGTCCTCCACTTTGGCTTCTGCTGAAAGTGGCCAGCAAAATGATAGCAAAATCCTGAACGGACAACGTTCTGGCGCCTGAGTCGCAAGTTTGGAGGACCTAAAGTTGGCCAACAACTGCCTGGTGATCTACTTGGCCGGGCATCCCAGCTCTGAGACGGACTGGCAGCGCCGACTCGGCGCTTGCGAATGCGTGCCGCCCTCTGGAGAAGGCCGTCACGGGGAAGTTCCAATTGCCGCTGTCGGCGGTTGTGCCGTCATAGAATCGAGATGGTATCGCCTCCTTCGCCCGCTGCTCAGTTGGTCGCCCAACGCGGCCCCCCGCGGGACTGCTCGAATGGAGCAGTGCTGGTGACGGCGTGAGCGAGTGGCGTCGATGTTCGCTTGCAGCCGATCTCGCCGATAGGCATGGCGAGGTTCCCCAACGCGAACGGGTCTTTCCCGCAGCAGTGGGCGGGGGGCACTGAGCCTTCCCTCGTGCTCTCCGGCCCAGGCCCTATGGCGGAGTTGGAGCAACGCAGACTGATCGACCAGGTAAGCCGAAGCCCGCTGCATCAGGTTTGGGGTGGAAATGAATGGGACGGGCTTCTGCGATACCGGAGGGGGATGTATCGCGCATTCACCAATGCCGGAACTCAGGCGACGTTACGGAGAGGTATGGTCATCGCGTTGAGAGATGGGCTTAAGCGACTCCGAGTGACCCTGTTGACGTTGCCCCCAACGGGGATGCTGTCGCTACGAGGCAGCCACTCGACCAAGGCGCACGCGCGGAGCAAAGATGGCACACACACTGCAATGAGGAATGCATAGGAGTTAAGGCATCGCCCATGTATGCGGCTTTGACCTCCCTCCAGAGACCGATAGAAGGCCATCGCGGCGTTCGTACAAACGAACACGCGTTCCGCAGCAACTCGGACTGGGCTCTCGGACAACGACGGCGATCGTGCAAGCGAGCATGAATCCGATGGCCGGCATGAGAAATCTGTGCCGCGCGCCTCCGGGCGTCATGCAGGCCTCAATCGTCAACGGCCTGAACGGGCGGCACTCCGAGCGGCACAGTGGTTATCAGGTAAGTACCACTAGACGATGTCATGCGGCGCCCTGTTCGGGCCGCGACTTGCGTAGTCGTTCCACACGGCACAAGGTAGGTTTGTGCACTTTGCGTTGTGAGGTTCCTCGACTTATGCGTCAGTTGGATGTGGTGCCTTCCTGGGGCGGACCTTGGGCGTTGATCGCGGAGCTGATTCTCCGCTCGGCCTCAAGCTGAAAAGGCTGGGCGCGGAGGCTGGCGACCTGGATATCTTGCTCCAGGCCGTAAAAGGCAGCGTCAGCGTTGCCAAGCACCACAATGTCATTCGTGAAAACGATGCCGGCGGTCAGGTTAAGGTTCTCCTCGCGGGGACGACCTGTTCATACAGAAGCCGGGAAAACGGCGGACGCAGCATCCTCTCCTTCCAGCACCCCGGTGACTTCTGCGACCTGCATCGCTACGTCCTGTCGGATCTCGGGCCTTCGATCGGCATCCAGGCGCTGACCGATTGCACGGTTGCCGCCATCGACTATGAGGAGATGGACGGGCTTCTGTCGCGTCCTACGCTGGCTTCTGCCATATGGGGGGCCTCGATGCTCGAGGCCGCCCTCTACCGGGAGCGACTGACCCGCACGAGCCGCGGGACAGCCCTCGAACGTGTGGCGCACTTGCTTTGCGAGCAGCTGGCGCGCCGCGAAGACGTTGATATCCATGCCGCGCAGCTGCCTTTCTCCCAGATCGACATCGCGGACGCCACCGCGCTTTCCATCGTACACGTCAACCGCACGATCCAGACACTGCGGAGCCTGAACGTGTTGTCCAAGGCCAGTCGTGCTATCGACGTGGTTGACAGGAAGCAACTGGCCAAAATCGCGAAGTTCGACGGCCGCTATCTGGATATGCCAAAGACTGCCTCGGAGTAGGTCATGCAGGTCCAGGCGACACGCGACTAGAGTCTGGACTCATAAAGGGCATTCCAAGACCCGCCGGTTGGTAATTCACTTGCCAGGCTGGAGGTGGAGATGGCGCGGTCGATCTGAGCGATATCAGTGGCGGGTGATCCGGCCGCTGCTGCCGACCGCGCGGCTTGGCGCGAGTGGATGACCAGCGAGTGTTGAACGGGATCTTCGCGTGCTGCGAACCGCGACGCCTAGTCCCGGTCACCGTTCGATTGCGGACATTTCGATCAATCCCGGGAACGGCCCGACGGCTATCAGCGGCCGTCACTGTTGGCGAGCGTCCTTCAAAATCTCGACTTGCGTTCATTGGCTCGCAGGGCAGACAAACGCCGCCCCTTTTTTTGGGGCACTTGCCAACCGGTCAGCGTCCTAAGGGGGCATCCGAGGTTGGCGACAAGCCTTGGTGACGCGCGCTTGTTACCCGACTTTTGCTGCCAGCACGTATAGGTGGTCACTATACCTGCCCCGAGCGAGCCGGTTGACCAGGCTCTCGACCCCGCGAGCCATGCGGAAAGGAAGTGACCGAACGTGGCGAGTCGGCGTCAGACCCAACGCTTTGCCGAGTCTGTTGGGCACGAACATGCTGTCGTTGAAGTCGTCGAATGATCGAGGGCTAATGAAGTCGAGATTGTAGAGCGGACTGATGAGCGCATTGCCAAGCAGCGGCGCATCGTCGGTTTCAAGGCGCTCAATCTTGAAGTTGAACCGGGACAACAGCCGGCTTATCGCTTCCTCGGTAAATAGGCTCACGTGTCCTGGGGCGCTGTAGTGGCCGCAGTGGGATGGACAAAATCGCGCCGGGATGCTGCGCACCGACGGCGTCGTAACGAATAATTTGCCGCCGTGACCCAGCAGATTGCGGCAGAGCGAGATCACTTCACTCGGATTGGTCAAGTGCTCAATTACTTCGAACAGAAGGATCACGTCGTAGGTCGTGTGCTTCAATTTCTCGATGTTGGGCGTGAGCGTTATGCCGTAGCATCGCGCGGCGATACCGGCGCTGTTCTCGTTTAACTCAAGCCCTTCGATATTCTCGAACCCAAACTCATCCCGTAGAAGTGCTAGAAAGCTTGCAGGACCGCACCCGAAGTCGAGAATCCGGGCAGATTTTTCACGGGTGAGCCATCCAGCCAGACGACGCGGATCAGTGTACGAGCTGATACTGAAGTAGGGCTGCTTCTGAATCTTTTCTTCCTCAAGCGTGCGATAGTTCTCGTAGAAATTGCTGTTGTAAAACTCGGACGTTGCTCTGTAGGATGGCGCAGGGTTTGCGAAAACAAATCCGCATTCAACGCATCTGTCGTACTTGAAGTGACGAATGTCGGCAAACGGCTTGACCACCGCAGACATACAGGCGGGGCAGTCAGCCCGCATGACCCAATCTGATCGGTCCAGTTTTGAATTGATTTCAGAGAGAGACGGTGCAGCAAAATAGGCTTTTTGCACTTTTAATCTCCATGTCCATGATTAGGGCAGTCCTCATTTATCCAAGAACAGGGCCGACCCGAACGGCGGCGCAAGCCGGCCGAAGACGAGATTCGCAACTGACGAACTCGATGTTCCGATAAGGGTCAAAAGGGACATGCCGGGATCGTCGCCAGACGTCCGCTTTAACCCCTCGACAGCTCCAGACTCAAGAGTACACGCCGTAGTCGCGGTTGCAACGGAGCTGATTCACCGACGGGTAGCGATAGTGTAGCGACGAATGGTGCCCCGAGACGGAGTTCGTGTCCGTGGGACGATCAATGGGTTAGGCGAAGTGCGACACCCAAATTGTCCGCCATGATTCCAATGCTACTTGGACTGGGGTGTCGCACCTTTTGGCCCGCATACGGCGATCCAGTCGTCCTCTTCTGCACCTGCGGGTTGCCTCGCCGGGCGTCATCGATAGGCCGAACAGAGCTCGGCGAGGATCAACCGGTGGTGTCGTACCGCTTTAGCGCAAAATTTGGCGCCAAAGAGGAACCCCGGCGCGATTTCCCGATTTCGTGACCGTGCGCGCCCTTGTTCCACATGAGAATGAAGTGCAGGTGTCGCTCGTGGTCTCGGAGCATCACGATTGCGAGATCAAGCACGCCGGTCGCATAAATAACAACCAAGAGGCCTATGCTGTGCGTCGTCTCGACGTTGAACGATGCCTCAGGCCGTAGCGCTCGGTCCTGTCGCTGCCGGACAACCGGCTGCTCGGCCCTCTCAGTCGTTCAAACATCACGGAGGAACGTCCAAACATCACGGAGGGACAGTCATGCTTAAATCAGCGCCGTTCCAATCTGACCCGAAGTCCACCAGCGCCGCCGATGCGGCCGTCTATGTTCAGACGAATCTGGTCTCAGACATTAACGGATTGGCCAAGGCAACTGACCCGCATTTGGTGAATCCTTGGGGCGTTTCGTTTAGGACTGGCAGCCCCTTCTGGGTCTCGGACCAGGGCACCAATTCGGCCACTCTCTACTCCGTGACCGACAGCACCGACGTCAATAATCCCGCTCCCGTTTTCACAGTGAACATCCCGACCACCCAGACCGGACCTCAGGGCCCCACGGGACAGGTTTCCAATACGAACGCATCATCTTTCAAGCTGACCGCCGGCGACGGCATGAGCGCCAACTTCATCTTCGCCGATCTCAACGGGACGATATCCGCTTGGAACGCCAGCCTCGGGAGAGACGGGTCAACCGCGAACGTCGAAGTGACGACGCCGGGCGCCGTCTATACCGGATTGGCAGTTAACGAGGCTCATACGATGCTCTACGCTGCCAACACCAGCGCCGGGACCATCGACGTCTTCAACAGTAGTTTCGACCCTGTCGACCTAGGCCATCGTGCGTTTCGGACGCCGGGCCAGATCGAGGCCCGGGGGCTCGTCCCCTTCAATGTGACGGACATCGGCGGCGATGTGTATGTGACCTATGCGCCTTCCGGACGTGAGGCGCAGACAATGGCCGGCCCAGGCGATGGGGCGGTGGCGATTTTCAGCGAGAGCGGCAAACTCGAGCCGCATGGAGTGCTGCTCGGCGGCCCTCACACCCCTCTCGCGGCTCCGTGGGGCGTCGCTATCGCTCCGGACAATTTCGGCAAGTTCAGCGGCGACGTTCTGGTAGGCAATTTCAGCTTCCTGAACAGCGAAATCAACGCTTTCGATCCCAAGACCCACAAGTTCGAAGGCACGATCCCGATCTCCGCCGGTTCGGGACAGAAGCCCGGCGGTCTCTGGACCCTGGCTTTCGGTGGCAGCGGCGGAGACGGCAGCCCGAGCACTCTCTACTTCACCGACGGCATCGACGGCGAGACGCATGGTCTGTTCGGCGCAATTGAGAGCGTGCCGCTGACTGGGGCAACACAGCAGCTCGTGCAGGCCATGGCTTCGTTTGGCTCACCCGGTGCATCGGAGAACTCGAATATTAGCCCCCACGTTGACGAGACATCACAGCAGTTGCTGACGATACCGCAACACGCTTGAGTCTGACGTTAAAGCGCCGTTCTCGTGGGCACCCGCTAGTTTTTGGCGGGGCTACCCTATGCCGGGCTCGCTTGGGAAAGGTCCGCTTCTGCGCCGCTTGTTGGGGCTTGGCCATAATCTATGCACTGCGAGGTCGCTCGGCCTCACGGTGCCGCTGATCATACAGATGACCGCCGACGAGGTGATCGAGTGCAATGCCCGAAAGGACCGAGAGCTCCGTTCGAGCCGGGGCGTGCGTGCGGATGCCAATCGTGGGTCGAAGCCGAACATGGACCAGCTGAATTGCTGTAGGCGCATGACCGTTTCTGGCCCTTAACTGAAAGCATCCGGAGGCCGTGGCCCATAGGGGGTATACCCTCATCCTAAGCTGAGGTCCGGTTTTGCCGGCCAGTCGGACAAAACCTCTCCTGCATCGTGGCATCCTCTGGAGAGGTAGCACCTCCCCGAACGGCGTTCGCTTACGCCTTACGCCTGCCGCCCGCTGACATAGGTGCGGTCCGCTCGGACTTTCGCGTGGGGGTAAACTTCGATCGGTCGTGGGAAACCGTCAGCGACCCGGAGGCCCCTCACGCTAAGCCGTTGAAAACGGCTGCTTTCGCTCAAGCGTACCGAAAGCCTCTCGGTCAACACGACCAGAGAGAAATTCGTTCTCTGAAGAGAAATTGAGCCGAATGACAGCCAACGCGGTCAACAGCTCCTTCCGCAAAGCGTTGCCGCGACGGCGTCTTTTCGTAGCGCTCAACTAGGGCCGAGTTTAGTTGAACGCGAAGCGGCCGGCGGGCCAAAGGCAACCACCGAGAAACTTTCGTTGCCTGCAGCAGTGAGGCTGCAAAGGCCGAAGTATTACCCTATACTATGCTGCCCGCGGCAGCGCAGCCGCGGGCCAGGGTCGAGGCCGAGAAAGGCGCCTGTTCGGCGTCAGGGCCATAGTTACGGATTTAGCGTCTTGAGGAGTTGAGGATTTCGGGCTCATCGTTTCCGTGAGGGGACCGAGATGAGAGAGAAATCCACGAGAGCCGAGTC
>Ga0310811_10001933_pt1 | contig 25722 bp, 22 predicted proteins | sample YCmetagenome_FD_207642 | JGI IMG/M metagenome (GOLD analysis project Ga0310811, IMG submission 207642) | Soil microbial communities from experimental microcosm in Duke University, North Carolina, United States - YC | ecosystem: Engineered > Artificial ecosystem > Soil microcosm > Unclassified ... | reverse complement strand
TCCCCAAGCTCAAGGCCCGGGTTGGCGTCACCGACAACATCGACGTGGGGGCGTTCTATGCGCGGAATCCACAGGCCAACTACGGATGGTTCGGGCTCGACGGCAAATACCGCGTGTTGACCGAGAGCGAGAACATGCCGGTCAGCCTCGCCGTGCGAGGCGCATACACCAAGACGCTGTACGTGACCGACATGGACATGCACGCGGTGACCGCCGATGTCTCCGTCGGACGCACGGTGTGGTACGGCATCAGGCCCTACGTTGGACTCGGGGCCGACGGTGTTCTCGCGAGGGAAACGAGTAACGCCGTGAACCTGCAGACCGAGAACATCATCGCGCCTCACGTGTTCGGCGGGTTCGACGTCACGTTGCGGCGGGTTAGCCTGGGAGCAGAATTCACACAGGGTGCTCTGCCGAGTGTGCAAGTGCAGGTCGGAGCGGTTCTGTTCTGAAATTGGAGCGAAGGCCTTTAGACAATGCGCCTTGCGGCGGCTAGCTGACCCGACCGCAACTGGCAAGAGGGATTGTCGAGAAGGTGCCGCGGGTGATCGCCGATTGCAGGCCGCGCCCGCGGCATGACCTTGTGATCGGCCAATTCGATTCTGCCGTTCACAGCCGCGATTGAGCGTATTCCGCGGCTCGCACATTCACTCCAATCTCTCCTGTCAGAAGGAGCATCTCATGAAACGCTCCCGGATCGTACAAATCGCTGTTCTCACCGTCCTCGCAGCCGCGTGCGCCAGACAACCGGCGACAGTTCCACATCCGGATGCGATGGCAATCCAGACCGAGCTGAGCACCCGACTCGGCACCTTCGCAAAGGCGATCGCAAACAAGGACGCGGCGGGCGTCGCCAACATGTTCACGGAGGATGGAACGTGGATCTTGCCCGATGCGAGCACGTTCAAGGGCCGCGCGAGCATCGAAGCCGGGGCGAAGAACTTCTTCGCCACCGTCGGATCGTTCGTCACCGACGAAATGGGCATCGACAAACTCATCGTCGTCAACAGCTCCGAGGCCGTCACGTTCTCACACGGCAGCTACACGATTACGGAACAAGGGAAGCCGGTGAAACGAGTGAACCCCGCGGCCGATTACTGGAAGAAGGGCACCGACGGCGTCTGGCGCCTGAATTACGATCTCAACGCCGACGGCCCGGCGACTGCGAAGGTAGCGGCGAAGCCCTGAATAACGTTCTTTGGCGCAGCCTGATCCGCGAGTAACGTGGTCTGTTGTGCGAACGGTGGGGACGGATCCGAATCCGTCCCCACCGTTCTCGTTTCGCCCGAATCAACGCGAGTACGCCGGCGAGATCTCGTCGCCCGGAAGCGTCGTAAGCCGGACGACCGGCGGCGGCGCGGTCGCTCCGCCACGGAGCGGCTCCGTGGAAAACAGATCATAGCTGCCGTTCTGGCCACGCAGGCTCGAGAAGATGATCAGCTTCCCGTCCTTCGACCACGTCGGCGTCATGTCGTTCACCGACGATGGGATGTATGCCGTCTGTGCGCCGGTGGTCGCGTCGATGACGAAGATTCCGCTGCCGTCGATTCGCTCGACCGCGATCTCGTTCGCGACTGGACTCCACTTGGGGTGCGTGCAGCCGGGCGCGGGGCAGCTGAGGAGCAGCTTCTGCTGACCACCGCTCGCGTACATCACCCACACGCTCGGATTGCCGAGGTTATCGCTGCTCTGGAACGCGATCATCGAACCGTCGGGCGACCAGGACGGCCCTTGCGAGTTGTTCGCCGAGGTCGTGATGCGCGCAACGCCGGTGCCGTCGGAGTTCATCGTGAAGATTTCGGCGCCGGCCCCCGGCACCATCGCCGTGAAGGCGATCTTCGTCCCGTCGGGCGAATAGCGCGGCAAGATGGCGACGCTATTGAGGTACGTGAGCCGCTTCCTCTTCGACCCGTCGAGATTCTGAGTGTAGAGCTCCGACGATTGCCCGTCTGGGCTGAAGCGGGCCCAGACGAAGGACGGCCCGTTCGGGTAGACATCCGGATAGGCGTCCGTAACGTCGTCGTTGGTCAGCTGGACGATCCCTGAGCCATCCGGATTCATCGAATAGATCTCGCCCTTCGACTGCAGGGGCGCGCCCGAGAATAGAATGCCATTGAAGTAGAACACCGGTTTGTTCTTGATCCCGGCGGCCGATCCGTCGGTCGCGGAGCGAGCCTCCGGATGCTGTGCGGGTTCGACGGGCCCGTCCTTCTGACACGCGGTAACGGCGGCGAGCGTGAGTGCGGCGACCGCGAGGCGGCTGATGCTTGTGGCGATGGTGCGCGACATGGTGAGCTCCTGTCCGTCAGGCGGACGGTTGTGACTTGCGGTTTCGGGGGCCGGCACGATCGCCGGCAGCCGCGGCGCGGTTTTGGCCGCGTCATGTGGCTGCAACGGTACGCCGACTCATAGCGCGCAAGTCACACGGACGTCACCTGACATAAGTCATTGTCGAGCAATGTCGTATGAGCACAGTCCGATGGCCGCTCGGCTGCCTGCCGGGGCGTCCAGGGATCGCAGGTGATATTCGCGCGATGCGGTCCGTACCTCTGGTGCTCGCCCATCGTCGGGCGGCAAAGCCGCGACAGCCACAGCAACAGCAACAGCCAACGCAGAGGCGCAGAGGACGCAGAGGAACGCAGAGGATTTTCGAGAGGCGCGAAGGCTTCATGCGCAACGGGCCCGGACGAAAGGGATTCTTTGTGACGACCGCTCGGGATACTCCTCATAGCGTTCCGACCGGCAGTCCCCAAAAAATGTTCGTCCGGGCTCGTCGCTGGCGGCGTCATCGCGCCGATCGGAGCACCTCTGCGTCCCTCCGTTCCCTCAGCGCCTCTGCGTTGGGCTGTTGCCGTGCCGTTGCTGTTGCTGTTGACGTGTGATAGCGCGTCGACGGACTCAGAGGGCCGACGCGACGATTCGTGGGTGTGCCGATGGGTGTACTCGCGCGGCGATGAAGCGTGTGATGATCTCCATGACCACGTCCGCCTGCTCGGCGTGCGGGCTGTGCGCGGCGCGCTCGATGATCTCGAGCTGGGCGTTGGGGATTCGGTCCGCGAGGATTGCCAGATGCTCCGGCGGAAACAGGAAGTCCATTCGCCCACCGAGCACCAACGTCGGCATCTCGATCTCGCCCAGCCGGTCCATCACCGACCAGCCCCTGAGCGTCGTGCCGAACCCGAAAACGTGCGCTTCGTGCCTCATCTTCATGCGGAAAGCCGCGGCGACAGCGTGAGGCAGGTCGCGCAGGCGGAGCTTGAAGAAGTACGCGCGCAGGAACTTCCGCACGATCGGGTACACTTCGTCCGGCGTGAGGTCACCGTTGTAGAAGCGGCGCGCCGCCTCAACCGTCTTCGGCTTGTAGCCGCGCTTGGCGAGTATGGTCGGCGCGCTCTCCTGGTACCAGTACGAGTCGGCGCAGGTATCGAGCAGCACGAGATGTGAGATGCTGTTGGGATATCTGAGCGCGTACTCGAGCGCGACGTTCCCGCCGAACGAGTGACCCGCCACCGACCATTGCTCGAAGCCGAGTGTCTGCCGCAGGGCTTCGGCATCGGCGGTGAGATTGTCGAAGGTCATCGTCTCGGCGGCGCCCGTCGAGCGGCCGTTGCAGCGATGGTCGTAGAAAATGAGCGTGAACCGATCGGCCAGCGGCTCGAGCGAGTCAAGCGTCGTGTAATCCAGGCCGGGGCCACCGTGCATCAACAGGAGCGGATAGCCGTGTCCCATCACTTTCACGAAGAGGGACGCGTCGCGAATCGCGAGCATTGGCATAGTCGACCTCCTGGCTGGAACGCGCGCCGCGTAACAGTACAAGGTCGTGTGAGGCGCGACGCGTGTGAGTCGGCGACAGCCAGGCCAAATCGCGCGCGCTTTCCCGACTTCGGGTAGGACAAAGCCTCACGCGCATGATTGTCCGCGCGCGAAGTTCACGCCTGGCGTCCGCGCGCACGCTGACCGCGACACGAAAATGCCGCTCCTCGAGTGTTCCGAGGAGCGGCATCGTTCGGACTCGACTATCCCACCAGGGATCGCCTACTCGCCTCCGCGACCGCGTCCCGGCCTCGGCAGCGCCGATGGCGGTATGAGGTTGTTCAGGCGCATGTAATTCGCGATCTGGCTGTAGTGATCCGCCAGATCCAGCGCGTGGCCGAGCACCATCGCGGCGCGAGTCGTGGGCCGTGATTGGCCGCCGAACGTCAACGTCACCTGCTCGCCCAGGTTCGCGTCCTTGAGCTGCGCGAACGCGTTCTCGCAGAACGTCAGCGACTCCTTGAGCTTGGAGACGAGCTTGTCCTTTGGCCAGTTGGCCTTCACGGAGTCGGGCGTCGACGTGTCCTCGTCGGGCAGCGTCGCCTTGGTCGATCCAAAGGCGTTGCAGAAGAGGTAGTTGTCGCTCGCCAGATGCTGAGCGATGTAGCCGATGGTGAGCTGCGCGGGCGTCGGCTTGTAGCCGAACTTCGACTCCGGGATGGAGTCGAACGCCTGGGCAATGTTGCGCTGCAGGCCCATGGTCCGGCCGCGGAATGCCGCGGTGATCGGATCGGTCTGCTGGCCGGCGGCAGGTTGCTGCGCTGCCAGGCCCACCGGCAGTGCCAGCACCAGGATCGCTGCGTGCGAGAGCTTCATACGTCCTCCAGTGAGGATGACTGAGACGACAACGGAGTAGCGGCTGGATAATCGGATTCGCGCAACAATGTACACCGTGCGCGCACCGGGCAATGCGGGGAAGACGTAAGCATCCTGCAAGGCGTGGTGATCCGACCCTTGTCGCTGACCTCGACCCGCTGCGAGCAAGCCCAGCGAGATCGGTGGCGGACGGCCGGATCGCCCGGTATCATACCCGCTTCCCCTCGGATTTCAGGCGTGTCGTCCCGTTCTCTGCTTCAACGAAGCGCGGGCGTTCGATCGTAGATACGCATATGCCTCGCACAGCCGTCGTCACGCTCCTGCTGTTCCCGTCGATCCTCTTCGGCCAGGTCACGAAGCCGCCCCCGACCGGCCACGAGTCGATGCCCGGCATGTCGATGCCGGTGAAGATCCCCAAGGGGGCGATCTTCACCGAGGCCGACGTGCACTTCATGCAGGGGATGATCGCCCACCACGCGCAGGCCATTTACATGTCGCGCATGGCAGAAAGCCACGGCGCGAACGCGCACCTCCTCAAGTTCACGACCAAGATCGATCAGTCGCAGACCGCCGAGATCCGGCTCATGCAGGACTGGCTGCATCGCAATGGCCAGACCGCGCCCGACACGTCCTCCTGGCGCACGATGCAGATGCCGGGAATGCTCACCGCGAATCAGCTGAAGCAGCTCGACGCGGCGAAAGGGACGGAGTTCGACAGAGCGTTCCTCACGCTCATGATTCAGCACCACAACGGCGCCCTCAAGATGGTGTCGGATCTCTTCGCCACTCCTCTCGCCGCGCAGGACGTCGATATTTCAGTGTTTGCTAATGACGTTCAGACGGTGCAGACCGCCGAAATCGGCGTCATGCAGCAGATGCTGGCCACGCTGCCGAACTCGTGAGTCCTTCCCCCGCTCTTCCACCAAGAACACGACTGGAGCTTCGTCTGATGGGCACTGCTCGCACGATGCACGCACTCACTGCCATGCTCGCGCTGTCGCTTCCCTTCTCCGCGCTCCACGCGCAGACGTATCCCGCCGGCAACGATCCGCGCGACGGACTCAAGCCGGGCAAGCTCGACGCCGGCACCGCCCAGAGCGGAATGCGACTGGTCTCGTTCTCGCCAAAGCCCGCCGAATTCGACTCGGCGAGTGGGCTGAGGTTCATCAACTCGGATCTCGCCTTCCGCGACCACTACGTGTACCAGGGCAACTTCGCCGGCTTCATGATCTGGGACGTGAAGAATCCGGCCAAGCCTGTCATGGCCGCAGTCGTCCCGTGCATCACGGCGCAAGGCGATCCATCGATCGTCGGCCACCTGCTCTTCATCTCCGCCGAGGGCGGCGGGAATCGCAACGATTGTGGGAACACCGGCGTGCAGAACCTCGCCGATCACATGACGGGCGTCCGCATCTACGACGTGTCGGACCCGAAAGCGCCGAAGCTCATCAAGAACGTGCAGACGTGCAAAGGCTCGCACACGCACACGGTGATCCCGGACCCCAAGGACAAGGGCGTCGTCTACATATACGTGTCGGGCAATCAGGGCGTCCGACCGGATAGCGAGGCGCTGGGCTGCAAGAGCGGGACTGATCCGGCAGACGAGGCGAACTCGCTCTACCGACTCGACGTGATCAAGGTGCCGCTCGCGCATCCCGAGCAGGCCGCCGTCGTGACCGGCGCGCGCATCTTCACCGGCCTCGAGCCGGCGGCGACCAGCGCGCTGAGACGCGAGCAGCAGGCGGCACGCGGCCGCGGTGGACGGCGTGGCGGTGCGCCGGCCGACGCGCAGCTTCCGCCGCCACCGCCAACGGGGCCGCGCAACTGCCACGACGTCACGGCGTACCCGGCGATGCACCTGCTCGCCGGCGCCTGCGCCAGCTACGGCCTGCTCGTCGACATCTCGAATCCCGAAAAGCCGGTGCGTCTCGACGCCAGGTCGGATACCAACTTTTCGCTCTGGCACACGGCGGTGTTCAGCAACGACGGCTCGAAGGTCGTGTACACCGACGAGTGGGGCGGCGGCACGCAGCCGATGTGTCAGAAGACGAGCATGATGGAGATGGGCGGCGACGCCATTCTCACGATCGACAAGGCCAGGAAGTACACGCAGCACTCGTACTTCAAGCTTCCCAGCGCGCAGACGGTGCAGGAAAACTGCGTGTCGCACAACGGCGGCCTGCTTCCCGTGCCGGGCCGAGACATTATGGTGCAGGGCTGGTATCAGGGCGGCGTCGACGTGGTCGATTTCACCGATCCCGAGCATCCGTTCGAGGTCGCGTACTTCGATCGCGGGCCCGTCGATCCTCCGCCCGCTCCCGGCGACACGACCGGCGGCGCGAGCAGCCGCGGCCGCGGAACGATTGGCGGATCGTGGGGCGCGTACTACTGGAACGGGTACGTCTACTCGTCCGAGCTGGCGCGCGGGTTCGACATTCTCGAGCTCCTGCCGAGCGACAAGCTGTCCGCGAACGAGCTCGCTGCCGCGAAGCTCGTGCGGATGACGGAGTACAACCCACAGAGCCAACCGCGCATCGTTTGGCCGGCCGCGTTCCCGGTGATCCGCTCGTATCTCGATCAGCTCGTGCGCGACAACGGACTGTCGACGGCGCGTACGGCCGCGATCGCGAAGGCGCTCGACGCGGCGGAAAAGCAGTCCGGTGCCGCGCGAGGCGCGGCGCTCACGGCGCTTGCCAAGCGGGTCGATGCGGATGTGAGCGGCGCAGGGGATCAGGCACGCGTGCGCGCGATGTCGGCGGCGATCAAGGCGCTGGCAGCCGCGTCGAAGTAGTCGGCGCAGTTGTCATCGAGGGTCTTGCAAATGCCACCGGATGCATCGTTGCAACGAGTCCCGCTCGATGCGGCGAGCGTCGAAGCACTCGACCGCATCGACTCGCTCGCGCCGCTCGTCGGCAATACGCCGTTGGCCGCGATCGACTTCACGTTCCGCGGAACGGCTCGCACGCTCTACGCGAAGCTCGAGTCGATGAACCTGACGGGAAGCGTCAAGGACCGCATGGCGCTCCACGTCCTGCGTCGTGGCTACGAGTGCGGCGCGCTGATACCCGGCGGCCGCATCATCGAAGCGACCAGCGGCAACACCGGCATCTCGTTCGCCGCGCTGGGCCGCGCGCTCGGGCATCCGGTGACGATCTTCATCCCCGACTGGATGTCGAGCGAACGCATCAACCTCATCCGATCGCTCGGCGCTGACATCGAGCTCGTCTCGAAGGAGCAAGGCGGCTTCCTCGGATCGATCGAGCGCGCCGAGTCGCTCGGCGCTCGCACGCCCGGATCGTTTCTTCCGCGCCAGTTCAGCAATTCCGTCAACGCCGAGGCGCACGAGCAGGCGACGGGGCCGGAGATCTTCGCTCAGCTTTCCCTTGTTTCCGCGAGGGGACCGGACGCCTTCGTCGCGGGCGTGGGAACCGGCGGCACGGTCATGGGCGTGGGACGTTATCTGCGCGCCCGTCGTGGCGACGTGAAGGTCCACCCGCTTGAGCCCTCCAACTCGCCGACATTGTCGACGGGGCACAAAGTCGGTCGTCATCGCATCCAGGGAATCTCCGACGAGTTCGTGCCTGCGATCGTCGACCTCGCCTTCCTCGATGACGTCGTCGCCGTGGACGACGGAGACGCGATTCTCATGGCGCAGTCGCTCGCGAGCTCACTCGGCCTGTCCGTCGGCATCTCCTCCGGCGCCAACCTCCTCGGCGCGCTCATGGCTCAGGAGCGACTGGGACCCGACGCCGTGGTCGCGACCGTATTCTCGGATTCCAACAAGAAATACCTGAGCACGGACCTCATGCGCGACGAACCGGTGCGCAGCGGGTTTCTCACTCCCGAGGTGACGCTGCGGCGGTATCGTGTGTTCCCGCGCCGGTGCGAGTTCTGTCCGCCGGCGGTGAGACAGCAGCAGCCGGTGCGCGCCTGAACGTCACGAAGTAAGCACGGTGGCAGTGCCGTCCGTTGGCGGGTGGACGGCTTCGTCGAGGCTCGTTCGATGCGTCTCCGGCGCGAGCGCGGTCGCCACGAGCGTGAGCGCGCAGCATGCCATCACGTACGCCGCCACCGCGCTCGAGCCGTATCGCGCGAGCAGGACGGTGGCGATGAACGGCGCGACTCCGCCCGAGAACACCGACGTCAGCTGGTAGACGAGCGACGCGCCCGTGTACCGGACCTTCGTGCCGAACAGCTCGGAGAGATACGCGGCCATTGGTCCGTACATCATGTCGTGGCCGACATTCATCGCCAACACGATCGCGATGCCGACGAACTCGGGCCCTCGCTCGATCAGCCAGAAGAAGGGGAACGCGGTCAGCAGCGAGATGAGCGCGCCCGAGAAATAGACCGGCTTGCGTCCGATGCGGTCGGACAGATGCGACCACATCGGCGTCGTGAGCAATCCGATGATCGACATCAGCATCACGCCGCGGAGCATCAGGCTTCGCGGATACCCGAGCGATTTCTCTCCGTAGCTCAGAACGAATACGGTGTAGACGTAGAAGATCGCGTTCTGCGCGAAGCGCATGCCCATCCCGATCAGGATCTCGCGCGGGTGCTCGCGAAACACCTCCAGCAGCGGGCGGCTCGCCTCGCGGCCGCCTTCCTTCAGCCTCGCGAATGCGGGCGTCTCGAGAATGCGAAGTCGGATGAAGAGGCCGATGCCGACGAGCAGGACGGAGATGAGGAACGGCACTCGCCATCCCCACGCCAGAAACTCGCGTTCGGGAAGCGCTGACGAGAGTGCTCCGAAGACCGCGGTCGACAGAAGCAATCCAGCCGGAACACCCATCTGCGGCCACGAACCGTGGAAGCCGCGACGCGCGCCGCCCGAGTGCTCCACGGCGAGCAGCACCGCGCCGCCCCATTCGCCGCCGACTCCGAATCCCTGCACGAAACGCAGCGTGACGAGCAGAGCGGGGGCCCAGATACCGATTTGATCGTAGCTCGGTGTCAGGCCAATGAGAGCCGTGGCGATACCCATGATCAAGAGCGACCAGACGAGCATCTGCTTTCGTCCGAGGCGATCGCCATAGTGGCCGAAGACCGCTCCGCCCAATGGTCTGGCGATGAATCCCACGGCGAACGTTCCGTACGCGCTGAGAGTGCCGGCGACGGGACTGAGCGTCGGGAAAAAGAGCCGGTTGAAGACCAGCGCGGCCGCGGTGCCGTAAAGGAAGAAGTCGTACCACTCGATCGTGGTGCCGATGAAGCTGGCCAGGATCACGCGTCGCATCTCGTGCGATCGCTGTGTTGCGTCAGTCATGTGACGAGGCCAGGTACATGGTTCGCGACACGGCGCGCCGTCGAGCGAGCGCGATCACCGTCTCGAGGTACTGTTGCTGCCGCTCGAACCCAGCCGCGCTCTCGACCTGCTCGAGCTCTTGTCGATGAGCGAGTCTCGCCGATAGCCGTCCGGTGGCGTTCTCCAGCACACTCTCCGTTCGATCTTCGACCTCGAGCAGCTCGAACCCCGCGGCGTCGAGCGCTCGCTCGTTGAATCCCGGTGCGACGAATTGGGCCGGGCCGTTGGCGCTGCGCGCCGCGACCTCGGCGCTGGAAATCGCGCCAACGAGGACGCCGGCATCGGTGAAGAGGAATCGCCCACCGGGCGTCAGGACGCGCGCTGCTTCCCGAAAGAGTAACACGCGATCGCGCATGTGAAGGACGACGTCCAAGGCGATCGCCGCGTCGAACGATCCGTCGGCAAGCGGCAGTCTATCGTTCAAGTCTGCTTGCTGAACCGTTGCCAGATGCTCGAGTCCTAGCGATGCGATCCGCTCGCGCCCGCGTACGATCGCCGCCTCGCTGGCGTCCAGTCCCGTAGCACGACATCCGATGGCGCGCACGGCGAACGTCAACGGTCCACACGGTCCGCAGCCGAGATCGAGAAGGCGATGCGATGCCGCGAGAGCGAGTCGACCCAGATCGGCGCGCAATTCTCGAGCGGTGACCCAGGAGTGCTGGCCAATGTCTTCGCCGTACGCTTCGCTCCTGACGCGCCGCATCAATGGCGAGTCGAAATTCGCAAAGAGGGACTCGTAGGCGTGATCGGACATCAACCCGACCGATCCTCGATGAGATGTGCCGCGGTCGTGGCCAGGCGATCCGCCGCCTGCTCCAATGCGCGCTCGCGCCGTCGCGCGAGACGCTGGAACGACGTCCGTGCCAGGCCGAACACGCCGATGAACCAGATCGGCAACACGATCGGCAGCGCCACCGGAGCGTGCAAGGCCATGACCGTGCCGACGACCGGTCCAATTCCACCGCCGCCCAATCCTCCGCCCAATCCGCCGAAGATTCCGCCAATCATCTGGGCGAGTCCCTCCTCGACCACGACGCGAGTGTTTCCGTCGCCCACTATGATCGCGACGTCGACGTCACGTCGGCCGGCGCTGCCGCGTGACATACTCCAGGTCATCGATCGACCGAGTTGGCTCACGTACCCGACGTTCTGAAATGCGCGCCTGATCTCGTCGACCAGACGTGGAAAGTCGGATTCGCGGAGCTCGCCGGGGATTACACGCTGCACGAGCAGACGCGTTGGTCCGCCGATGAACCCGTTCCGCTTCGGCGGCTCGATCAACAACGCGGCGGACGTTTGGCTCGGCGCGACAGACGCCGCCGCCGAGCGCACCAGTCCCGGCGCGATTCCGACTTCGGCAGCAATCGCCTCGACGCCGCCGATCGTCATCGCACCGCTTTGCGTCGGATTGCTGACCTCCAGCTCGGACGCGCGTTTGATGATCTCATCGACTTCGTCCGCTTGGTAGCGGCGGCGCGGGGTGGCGGTGGCGCGCCCGCGCAACTCGTCCATCAATGCCTCGGGCGTCGGCGTCCGGTCTTCCCGGCGAATCGCCATCGCGTGAACGAGCGCCGCCTCGAGGGTGCTGCCCAGGGCGTTCAGCCGAAGTCGGTGCCCGGGCTTCACGTCGGTGAAGGTGCGCGCGCGCACCGCCGCTTCCGAAGGCCAGCATCCCGGAATCTCGCCGATGAGCATTTCGTAAACGACGACGGCCAGGCTGAACACGTCCGTGCGCGCGTCGAGCTCGTGGAATCCCGCCGCCTGCTCGGGACTCATGTAACCCGGTGTGCCGAGCGACACGCCGGTGCGCGTGAGATTCCGCCCGCTCGCCGAGCTCAAGGCCTTGGCGATGCCGAAATCGGCGACGACGGGATGTCCCTGCGAAAAGAGAATGTTCTCGGGCTTGATGTCGCGGTGCACGACTCCCATTCGGTGGGCGTACGACAGCGCGTCGGCAATCCTCGAAGCGATCTCGATCGTTTGCTCGAGATCGCAATGCGAGACCTGCTCGAGTCGCTGGCGCAGCGACCCGCCCTCGATCAGCGGGGCGACGTAGTACACGAATCCTTCCGACTCTCCCGAATCGTGCAGCGGCAGAATGTGCGGATGCGTCAGCCGGGCAACCGTCTGGATCTCAGCGAGGAATCGTTCGGCGCCGAGGGACGCGGCCACTTCGGGCCGCAGGACTTTCACGGCGACGTCGCGCTGGTGCTTGAGGTCGAAGGCGCGGTAGACCGTCGCCATGCCGCCACGGCCGAGCACTCCTCGCATCTCGTATCGGGCGGCGAGCGCGCTAACGAGATCGGGCGGAACGGGGGCGGGGGCAGGGGCGCTCACGCGGCCAATATACCTGACGGGGTCGGCCTTGGCGTCGGCCGTGTGATCATCGCGCGGTCGAGCGCCGCACCGACTTCGTCCCGCGCGCCCGAGACTTGGGCGCGACGAGCCGCCAGAACTGCCGCTCGCCGATGACCGTCACCTTGTGGCCGCGCGCGGCGAGGCGTCGAACCTCGATCAGCTTCGATCCGCCGTCCTTGCCGGCGATCTGCAGCGCGTTCGGCCGGCCGCGCACCAACACGTCGGTCGACCGCCCGGGCTTCGATTGTACGATCGCGCCGGCCTTTCGCGCCGCGGCAATCGCTTCGTCCCGCGGATGCGCCAGGAACCCGGTGAACGAAAGGCGCTTGCCGGAAAGACTGTTCACTCGGCCGAGCCGCGGCTCCTTGGGCCGTTGTCGGAGCGCCGCGATCAAGTCACTCGCGGCCTCATAGCGCTTGCCGCGCGATCCGAGACAGCGATGAATGACTTCCTTGAGGTGGTCGCTGCACGGAAGCCCACGCACGTCCTTGCTGCGCATGGCGCTCGTGATGTCACCGCGCAGCAGCATCGCCGCGATGAGCCCGATCTGGTAGATGTCGTCGCGCTTTTGCCAGCGGCGCACCTTGCCCCAGGCGATCTCGTTCGGCACATGAAACAGGTTGAACGAGTCGGCCGTGACACCGCGCCGGCTGAGCTGATGCGTCGCGATTCCAAAGTCCCCGAGCTTCAATCGTTCGTTTTCGCAAACGAAAACGTTGAACGGCGTGAGGTCGCGATGCAGCGCGTGCCCCCGATGCAACGCGTCGAGGGTCCGGAGAATCGCCGCGATCTCCCGGCGGACGAACCGCTCTGACTGCGCGCCCTGCTTGCTCAGCCACGCGCCGAGGTCGCCGTACTCGGCGTACTCCATCGCGAGACAGTACCGAGTCTCGCCGCCGTTCGCTTCCGCGAAACGATCGAACACGCGAAGCGCCCGCTCTTCGCGCGCGAGCAGCTCCGCGAAGTAGGCTTCGCGAAGCCAGCCGGTGATACGATCACTGATCTTGACGCACACCTGCGCGGGAAGCCCCGCGCCCGGTGTCGGTGTCGCCAGATAGACCTCGCCGAACCCGCCCTTTCCGATCAGCCGATCGAGTCGATACGTGCGACCCGATTCCGAGCTGTACGCGGTTCGCGCTAGCTCGGGAGAGGCGGAGCGGGGCGAGGGCGGTCCGTCGGAATACGGCGTGTAATTCGTGCGCCGCGTAGTGGGCGGTACCTGGTGAGTCGGCATCCGAAACCGCTTGATGAAGTCGCCTGCTGCCCATTACCAGAATCGTGAACGGCCCCGAATCGCAGTCGTAACGACGTCGGCGCCCGGGGCGATCCACGCTTTGAATCTTGGTCGCCAACGACCCTTGACGCCACCAGCGGCGGATCTATCTTCCCCGGAGTAACTCCGGGGAGCAAGTGCATGGCTGCGGAAGAGCTCGGACTGCTGAGCGGTACACTCGATCTGCTGGTCCTTCGCACGTTGGCGTGGGGTCCGCAACACGGCTTTGCCATCGCCAAATGGATCAAGACGAGCTCCGATGGCACGCTGCTCATCGAGGATCGCGCGCTCTATCTCGCCCTGCATCGTCTCGAGGAACGCGGGCTCGTCGAGAGCCAATGGGGACTCTCGGACAACAACCGCCGTGCGCGCTTCTATCAGCTGACCAGGACAGGACGTAAGCAGCTCCAGAGTCGCACCGACCATTGGACGCAGTACGCCGCCGCGGTCTTCAAGGTGTTGAGCGCGCCCGCACCCGCGCCGTCTCCCGCGTCCGCGCTCGATGCGCGAAGGAGTTGACGTGCGCGAGATCCGGATCCCCGGCATCAAGCGCGTGCTACGCATCTCGTGGTCGGACCGCGCCATGCGCCGAGAAATCTCGGACGAGATCGCCTTTCACATAGAAGCGCGAACCGAAGAACTGATCGGCCAGGGAATGTCGCGGCACGACGCCCACGAGCGCGCCGAAGCCGAGTACGGTGACGTGCGCGTGAGCGAGCGGGAGATCCTGGACGTCGATCGCCGCCGCCACGGCCACGAACAAAGAGAGGAGCTGATGCACTCATTGGCCGACGATCTCCGGTTCGCGGCGCGTGGTGTCGCGCGCCGGCCAGCGCTACTTGCGGTGACGACTCTCGCGCTCAGCGTCGGCATCGCCGCCAATGCGATCATGTTCGGCATCGTGGACCAGCTGCTGCTCCAGCCGCCGGCCGGCGTCGCACGGCCCGACCGCGTGAAGCGCGTCTTTTTCCGCGATCACTACAAGGGGGAACCGAGTGTGCAGCCAATCACGACCTATCCAGTCGTGACGGCGCTACGCGAACACGTGCCCGCGTTCTCCGAGGTCGCGGCCTTCGGTTCCAAGAGTGATTGGTCGCTCGGCACTGGCGCCGGCGCACGCAGCGTGACGGTCCAGCTGGTATCCGGCAATTACTTCCGCTTGCTCGGCGTGACCCCCGAGCGCGGGCGGTCGTTCACCGACGACGAGGACCGTGCCCCGAACGGCGAAATGGTCGCGATGGTCAGCCACGACTTCTGGAACGGGGCGCTCGCTTCGACCAGCGACGTCGTTGGACGCACGTTGCGCCTCCAGGGAAAGGTCTTCACGATCGTCGGCGTCGCGCCAAAGGAATTCGCCGGCGTCGATCGCAATCGCGTCGACATCTGGATTCCCATCTCTTCGGTTGCCTCCGAGACGCTCGGCGAAACGTGGTACAACAAGCCGAACAACTGGTGGGCCACGATCATCGGTCGACTGCGCGACGGCGCCACGCCGGAGGTTGCCGCCGATCAGGCGACCGCAGCATATCGCGGCCTGATCAGAGAGTGGAAGGATCAGGTGCGCGACTCGACGAGCAGCATCGTGCTGTCGACGCTGATCGCCACGCGAACGCCGAACGGGCTGAGCGCCGAAAGCAAGGTGTCGCTCTGGCTGATGGGCGTATCGGCGATCGTCCTGCTCATCGCGTGCGCCAACGTCGCCAACCTGCTGATCGCCCGCACGGTGCAACGCCGCCGGGAAATCGCGGTGCGTCTCGCGCTTGGCGTGAGTCGGGGACGTCTGATGCGACTGCTAATGACTGAGGCCGGATTGCTCGCCGCGATCGCCGCCACGATCGCGGTCGCCGTCACCTACGTGGCGAGCGGGTTGGTGCAAAGAGTCTTGCTGCCAACGATCGTGTGGCGTGACAATGTGTTCGACGGCCGAGTGTTGGCCATCACCGTGATCGCGACCGTCACGTGCATTCTGCTGGCGGGACTGGCGCCGGCGCTCGAGGGCGCGGCGACGCGGGTCGCGGACAATCTGAAGGCGGCGGCACGGCAGGTCGCCGGCGGCCGTGGTCGCGTTCGGTTTGCGCTCATGACTTTGCAGGCCGGGCTGTCGGTCGTGCTGCTGATCGGCGCCGGACTATTCGTCGTCAGCCTGCGCAACGTGGTCACGCGCGACGTGGGATTGGATCGCGACCGCGTGCTGCAAGTCACGATGCCGCTGCGGCGCTTCGGGTTCGACACGACACAGATCGAGGATATCTATCGCCGGGCGATCGAGCGCACACGCGTCATTCCCGGTGTAGTCACGGCAACGATCGCGCGGATGTCGGTTCCGTACGGCAATCTGAATGCGAGCGGGTTCGAGGTTCCCGGCGTCGAGCCCGTGGCGCTGAAAGGCGGTGGACCGTACAACGCCATCGTGGGCGCCGGCTTCTTCGAGACTGTGGGAGCGCCAGTGCTTCGCGGCCGCGACTTCACCATCGCTGAATCGCGATCGCCGGCGCGGGTCGCGATCGTCAACGAGTCGCTCGCGAACGCGTACTGGCCCGGCGCTGACCCGGTGGGTCACTGCGTCAAAGTATTCCGGGACAGCACGTGCTCCGAGATCGTGGGCGTGGTTCACAACGTGATGCAGTTCGGGGTCGTCGAGGACTTCAAAGCGATCGTGTACGTCCCGCCCTCGCATCCCGCTGTGCACGGCGCTCCGCCGCTCGCGATGCTGGTTCGGGTGTCGCGGGATCCGGCGGCGATCGTTCCGCTCGTGCGCCGCGAGTTGCAGCAGCTCAACGCCAACATGCCGTACGTCGAGGCGCGTCCGTATGCGGAACTGGTAGCGTGGCAGCTCCAGCCTTGGCGCCTCGGAGCATCGATGTTCACGCTGTTCGGCGTCATCGCGCTCGTGATCGCGGCCGTCGGCCTGTACAGCGTCATGTCGTTCTGGGTATTGCAGCGAACGCACGAGATCGGCGTTCGCGTGGCGTTGGGCGCTCAGCGCGCCGACGTCGTGCGGCTGGTGGCCTGGGAGTCGTCGCGTCCAGTCTTTGCCGGGCTCTTGCTCGGCGCGGCGACGGCGGCGCTCGCCTCCCGGTGGATTGGGCCTTTGCTCTACGAGACGTCGCCGCGCAGCCCGCTCGTCTACGTTGGCGCGACATTGGTGCTCGCGGTCGCCTCCATTGCGGCGAGCGTCATCCCCGCACGACGTTCGGTGGCCATCGACCCAGCCCTGGCGATGCGCGCCGACTGAGGCGTCTCCCCCCTTCGCCTCGCGTTGTGGCGCGCGCCGGATAGGCCGCGTTGGATGGAACTTCGGCGCTCCGACGGCTCTTTGGATGGCGAGCTCCTTCAGTCGTCCACCGTGCTTGTCACTTGCCCGATCCAGCCATGAACCTCTGCATTCGACAATCGACGGCACAGGACGCCGACGCGATCGGACGCCTCGCCGCCGAATTTCAGTCGTACCTTCGCTCGCTGGGTGACAAGACGGAATTCGACTGGGGCGCGGCCAAGTACCTGCGCGACGGCTTCGGAGCCGACCGCGCGTTCGAAGGGATCGTGGCCGAAGTCGACTCACGCGTGATCGGGTATGCCCTGTATCACTTCGGCTACGACACGGACCACGGACAGCGCTTCGTCTTCATGATCGACTTGTACGTCACGCCGTCGCTGCGGCGCGCGGGCATCGGCGAGCAGCTCGTCGGGCGCATCGCCGAGATCGGACGGTCGAGAGGCTCGGAGTGCATCGTGTGGTCGGTTGCGAAGTCGAACGTCGTGGCGACGCGGTTCTACGAGAAACTGGGCGCGACTTATCTGGACGAGCAGCGATTCATGCAGATTTCGATTCCGCTGACGACGGCATGAGAGATGGCGTCGCCGCGGATTCGTTCCGCCACGGCAATTCGTACTGAGGCTCGTGAGTGCCGTCGGCGAGGCGCTCATCAGGGATCGCTGATCTCGGCTCCATGACGAGAGGAATGACACCGGCCCACACCGTACGGGCGTAGTCCTTCGGTTCATCCTTCGGAGGCCCGCTTCGGATCTTCGCCGACGCCTCGTCGAGCGCAAACTCGAGCACGGCCGTCCCCTTCAATTCCTTGTCGTTGGGCGCGCGGACGTCATCCCAACGGCCGGCGATCAGGTGATCGGAGATGACTCGCAGCGCGTGGACCTTCCTGTCTCGTTCGGTTATCGGCCGGGCGGTGCCGAACGCAACGACGGATCGGTAGTTCATCGAGTGGTGGAACGCGGAGCGGGCCAGGACCAATCCGTCCACGACGGTGACGGCCACGCAGGCCTGGATGCCACCGCCAAGCTCCTTCAACATCCGGCTGGCGACCGACCCGTGCAGATAGAGCGTGTTGCCGTCTCGCCCATACAGGGTGGGAATGACGAACGGCTGCCCGTGGGCCTGGAATCCGACGTGGGCGAGGAATGCCGCGTCGAGAATCGAATGAATGACCCCGGACTCGTGCGAGCCGCGAGCAGGGAGCCGGTGAAGCCTGTTTCGCTGGGTGACTTTCATCGTATCGAGAAGATGGACCTTCGATAGATCACTGAAGAGCTGGTATTATTGAAGGTCCACTTTCTTGATAATCATTAAGGCCACTTTTCCGTGCAGCTCGCACTCTCCTTCTCCGCCCAGCACGGCCCGATGTTCCGGCAACTGTATGTCGCGTTGCGCGAGGCGATACTCACTGGAAGTTTCCGCGTGGGCGACAAGCTCCCGTCCACTCGCGACCTCGCTGAGCAGCTCGGCGTCTCGCGGACGGTCGTGCTCGCGGCATACGACCAGCTCCTCGCCGAAGGCTTCGCCAAGGGTCGCAGCGGTTCTGGGACGTACGTCGCGAGCGGCAGCGTCGAAGCGGCGGAGCGGCCGCGCCGCGCCGAGCAGTCGGTGAAGCTGCGCCTGGCGCGTTTCGGCAGTGCGGCGGCGATCGCCGCGGTGAGCGTCCCGCGGGAGCGACCGCGACCGCTGCCGTACGATTTCGCGTACGGGCGGAGCGACGTGGAGCTCTTTCCGCTCGAGATGTGGCGGCGCATCCTGCTGCGGTGCGCGCGCAAGATGCCGCTGTCGGGTTTCGACTACGGCCCCGCGGGAGGAAACGTCGCGCTCCGTGAGGCGATCAGCATCCACTTGCGACGATCGCGTGCCGTTGTCTGTGACCCGTCGCAGATCATCATCGTGAACGGCTCGCAGCAGGGGTTGGATCTGATCGCCCGCGTTTTGATCGAGCGCGGCGATCGAGTCGTGATCGAGGATCCCGGCTACCAGGGCACGACCGAGGTTCTTCGCGCCGCTGGCGCTCGTCTGCTCCCCGTATCGGTTGATCATGACGGACTGAATCCGAGCAAGCTGCCGTCTGGCGCCCGGATTGCGTTCGTCACGCCATCGCATCAATTCCCGACCGGCGCCATTCTGCCGCTCGCGCGGCGCCTCACCCTCTTGGAGTGGGCGAGGCGCGAGAATGCCGTCCTCGTCGAGGACGACTACGACGGCGAGTTCCGTTATGAAGGGCGGCCCGTCGAATCGTTGCAGGGCCTCGACCGCGGGGGACGGGTCGTGTACATCGGAACGTTCTCCCGAACGGTTTTTCCGTCGCTGCGCATCGGCTACGTGATCGCGCCCGAGCAACTCGTCCCGGCATTCACGAGTGCCAAGTGGCTCGCCGACCGCCAGACGGCGACGCTCGAGCAGCAGGCGTTGGCGGAATTCATTTCGAGCGGCTTGTACGAGCGATACCTGCGTCGCGTGCGGCGAAGGAATTCCGCTCGCCGCGCCGCGCTGCTCGACGCGATCGACACTTATGTTGGCGACCGCGTTGACGTGACGGGCGACGGCGCCGGCGCTCACGTCGCGTTGTGGCCTCGGCGGCGGATGAACGAGGACGCACTGATCATGGATGCGGAGTCGCGCGGCGTGCGAATCTACGGGATGTCGCGATACTTCCAGAGGCGACCGTCGCGCCCCGGCTTCATTTTGGGCTACGCGCGAACGACCGAGCGCGAGATTCGCGAAGGCATTCGGCGGCTGGGCGAGTCGTTGTAACGAGTCGCGTCGAACTGGCTGACTCCTACCGGCTGAAACATGGCGCAACCGCCCACGCTCGTTTCATCGTCCGTCGATCACCTGGTCTACGCCACCGTCGACCTCGATCGTGGCATAAGAGACATCGAAAGCCTGCTCGGCGTTCGTCCGACGGATGGAGGCCGACATCCCGGACGCGGGACGCGGAACGCACTTCTCGCCCTTGGCGACGACACGTACCTCGAGATCATCGCGCCGGATCCGGATCAGCCACCGCCACCTTCCGAGCGTTGGTTCGGGATCGACAGGCTGACGTCGTCACGCTTGGTGGCGTGGGCGGCGAAGACGAGCGACGTCGATGCGCTGCGGGAACGCGCCCTTCGACGCGGCGTCGCACTTGGGGACATTCGGGCGGGAAGTCGCCGGCAGCCCGACGGCGTTGAGCTGTCATGGCGGTTCACCGATCCCGGGCATGTCGTCGCCGGCGGCGTCGTGCCGTTCTTCATCGACTGGGGACAATCGCCTCATCCAGCCCGTTCGGCGGCCAAGGGCGGGATGCTCCTCGAGCTGCGAGCGGAACATCCGGAGGCGTCCAGCATTCGAACGATGTTTGAAACTCTTGGAATTCAAATTCCCGTCAGCGAAGGTATGCGTCCGGCACTCGTGGCAGTTATCGAAGGCCGGCATGGGCGCGTGGAAATCAGGTAGCGTCGCCGGAAGCCCGACCCAAAGCAGCTGCAGTAGCCGTTGTCGTGGCCGTCACCTGCCCGAACGCCTGTCACACCAGCTCGGTGATTATCACTAGACTTCGCAATTCGTTGCCCATGCTCCTCCAGCTCCAGGTCAAACATGCTCTCACCAACCGACATCGAAGCGCAGTTCGATCGTGTGACCGAATACTGGTCGCCAAAAGTGATCGCACGCGTCAACGACCAGTACGTCAAGATCGCCAAGGTGAAGGGCGAGTTCACGTGGCACTCGCACGAAGCGGAAGACGAGTTGTTCCTGATCGTGCGCGGGCGTCTGCGCATCCAGCTCGAAGACGGCGATGTGTACCTGAACCCAGGCCAATTCGTGGTCGTCCCCAGAGGCGTCCGCCACAATCCAGTGGCCGATGAGGAATGCTGGATCATGCTCGTCGAGACAGTCACCACGAAGCACACCGGTGACGTCGAGACGCCGCGCACGCGATCGATCTCGGAGCAGTTGACGTGAGGCGGTCCGCGCTACCTCTCGGAACCATTCAGGCCGCCCGTGACTTTGCTGGCGCTCAAGTTTTTTTCCCGCCACCGCAATGAGGAGCGCCGCAGTCGTGAACGTTCAGATCATCGATTTCCCCGAAACCAAAATCGCGGCCATCGAGCACCGCGGCGCACCGCACCTCGAGTACGAGACGGTTCGCAAACTGGTCGAGTGGCGAACGGCGAACGGCCTCGACCCCGACCGCCATCGGAGCTACGGCGTCCACTACAACGATCCTCGCGCGATTCGCCCCGAGGATTATCGGGTCGACTTTTGCGTATCGGTGGACCACGACGTCGAGCCGAACCCACAAGGCGTCATCACCAAGTACATCCCCGGGGGACGCTGCGCCGTTGCGCGCCATCACGGTTCGCGCGACAACGTCTCGGCGGCCTTCTATTTATACGATGTTTGGCTGCCGGGCAGCGGCGAAGCTCTGAGAGACTTCCCGATCTTCTTTCACTATGTGAACGTCGGACCTCACGTGCGTGAGCACGAGATGATCACCGACGTCTACCTACCGCTCCGCTGACGCCGCTCACGGGAGTTTGGTCGTCAGCGTGGCACGCCCGCCAGTCGCGAGATAGAACCCCGGCGCCTGCTCCGTCGCGAGCCCGTCGACCGTCGTGAGCGGCGTCCTCGTCTCGGCCCGTGCACACGCGGCGTCGAAGAACGCCATCTCTGATGCCGTCATCAGGCGTCCATACGTGAGCACCAGACACGCCATCGTGAAATCACGTTGCGCGTTCGCGCTCGACGGAAGGCGCTCGCCGTTCACCGCCATGTAGTCGGCGATCGTGAACGTCGTCGCGGGCAGGATTGCCCCGTCCGCCAGGGCGTCGAGGCCCGTCGTAGGCGGCAACACTTGTACTGGCGGCGCCGAGTCGGGCGGGATGAGCCCCATCAGGTACAGGTCTATCGGTGTGAAGTGATCGCTCGCCAGCGCCCTGTTCACGCGCACCGTGCCGTCGCCCAGTGGCGTGAGCAACCACGGAAACGTGACGCCTTCTCCGTTGCCGGGGAGGCTGACTCCCATCACGCCGTGGCCCATCGTCGACAGTGGCCAGTGCGCGCCGCCCGGACCGAGCACTGAGTCTCTCGAGTAATTGATCCACCGGTGCCCGATCTCGTGCACCATCGGTGTCTCCGCGCCGTCGAAGAACCAGTCGATTGGAAACTCGATCACGCCCTGCAATCGCCCGGCAGCGATGCTCCACTGATTCGAGATATCGAAGATCGGCGCGCCGATGCCGTGAACGTCGTTCCGCACGCCGTTGTAGTTGCGATTGGCTCGCGTCGTCACCATGTGAATCACGGCGATGAAGTCGAAGCGATCGCCAAGGAGCGCGCGCAGCCGGGACACCCCCTTTGGATAGGCGGTGGAGAACGTCGTATCAGTGCGTACGTTGAGGACGTATGGACTGCGCTGCGCGTCCGACGCCATGCGCGTGACCGGGACATCCGGCATTCCCGTGTCGCGCACGTTGACGTTGACATTGCTGACTCCCAGGGAGGCGCCGGACGATCCACGGTAGTCGAGCCGGCCGACGAAATTGTGCAGCGTGCCCGGCACGTAGCCGGCGATCGCGCCTTCCGCGCCAAGCGTGAACGTCAGCGCGCCGGCGCCGATCGGCTGCAGCGAAATCGGCGATCCCGACTTTGGCAGAAACACCACCGCGGTTGCATTGGCCGGCGGCACGACGAGAAACCGTGTCGGGGCCGGCTCCCCAACGTCGACTACTCGAGGGAGTGGGACGTAGTATTCCATGCTCGTCTTGTTCGGCAGAAAGAAGACCGCGCTGGCCGACCGAACCGTGCTATCGCCCTGCACCTCGCCCGTCACGACGACCGAGTCACCATCGGGGATGACGGACGGCGCCGTGTAGACCCCCGCCGGCGTGACGAAACCGAGCGTCGGCGAGCCGCCGAGGACGCCGTTCACCCGCCACCGCGCACCGGACACGGCGCGCCCAGCTGGGTCGCTCAGCCTGAACGCCGTGGATGAGCCCGCGGTGGTGGCGACGAGCGGCGGCGAAATGGAGAATTCCTTCGGCGTGCGAACTCCCGTGCCCGCGCTGGCACCATCGCCGCTGCAGGCGCAGAGCGCGAGCGAAATCGCGACGGCCAGGCCGGCGCGGGGTAAGAAGTTTGTCGGCATGGCAATTGTCGTTGGAACGGCGTCCCTCCCTCCCCGACCCGCGCACGGACGGTTGTCCAATGAGAGAAGACAAAACATAGCACCCCACTTATTCCCGGCCTCCCGGACCGCACCGCCGTTTCATGATGCGTATTCCGGCTCCTATATTCCCACGGAGAGCCACGTGGACCCTGGAACCGGAGTCGTCATGCGCATTCCCGCGAGCATCGCATCACTCTTGTTGCTGTCCGTCGCCGCGGCGTGCGGGAGTGACTCCAGCACGGCCTGCTGCGCGACGCCGCAGGAGAGCCTCCGCGTGATCAACGCGTTCACGACGCCGGTCGACGTACTCATCGACGGGGCCGTGGTCATCCCGGCGCTCGCGCCCGCCTCGATCGATACGGCGGCGCCGGCATCGGGTAGCCACACACTCGTTCTGCGCCCCGTAGGGCCCGGCGTCGCTCAAACGAGGTCGATCACCAGCGCTGCGGGAGCGATGAGCACCGTTGCCGCGGTGCGCTCGTCCAGTGGCGGTCTCGGAAGTGCCGTGCTCGACGACACCAACAGCGTCGTACCGGCCGGCGCGACGAAGGTACGCGTGCTCCACCTTGCTCCCAACGCGGGGACGCTGCAGGTCTATCGCACGCAGCCCGACTTCCAGACACCGATCTCCTGGCAGTTCCCCTTCAACTATCAGCCCGATCCCACGAGCCTGAGCGCGCCGTTCTTTCAGAGTACGGTCGGCACATGGGAGATTCGCGTGTGGCAAACGCCGGCCGATTCGACCGGCTGGGCCAACGCGCCGCTCAGGATCACGCTCCAGCTCAAGAGCGGCGAGAAGAAGACGGTACTGATCCTGGACAAGCCGGGCGGCGGGTTGCGGCTCGAGACGCTGTAGGCGAGTTTCTGCGGCCCGGGGCGCCGGCGTTCGTCCGGCGTCCAAGCACGACGCGTATCGCTTCAGCGCGAGAGGCCGCACGATGCCCATCCCCACCGAGCCAATCGGCAGCATCCCGCGACCGCGGGAGCTGCTCGATGGCGTCCAGGCGTTCAACGAGCGCCGCATCTCCCGCGACGAGCTGAACGCGCTGTACGACTCGGCGATTCGCGACACCATCCAGCGGTTCGAGGCCACGGGATCCCCCGTGATCACCGACGGCGAGCAGACCAAGTCGAGCTTCGCGACGTATCCGATCGATGGACTGGAGACGCTCGCACCCGACGGCGCGGTGATTCCGTTCGCCGACGGACACGTCCGCCAACTCCCGCGCATCACGGCCGGGCCATTTCACTACACGACGCACGCGGATGCATTCCTCGACGTGGCCAAGAAGTACGCCCACGTCCCGGTGAAGCAGGCGGTCATCTCGGCGTCGGCGCTCAGTCTGCTCTACCCGCAAGGCGGCATCGATGGCTACGCGAGAGAGGCGTTCCTCGAGGACCTTTTGCGCGAGAACGAGGCCGACATCCGGCGCTGCATTGCGAAAGGCGCCTATCGGGTGCAGATCGACTTCACCGAAGCACGGCTCTCGATCAAGCTCGATCCCACGCGCCAGCTGCTCAAGAGTTTCGTCCGCCTCAACAACCAGGTGCTCGAGCGGTTTTCAGCGGCCGAACGCGAGCGGATCGGCGTGCACACCTGTCCCGGCGGCGATCAGGACTCGACCCACAGCGCCGACGTGGACTACGGCGAGTTGCTGCCAACGCTGTTCGAGCTCAAGGCGGGCAGCTTCTACGTCCAGCTCTCGAGTGAACGAGATCGCAAAAGGGTTCTGAGAATCATCAAGGACCACCTCAAGCCCGAGCAGCGCGTTTTCGTCGGCGTCATCGATCCGATCAATCCAGCCGTCGAGACGCCCGAGGAAGTGGCTGACCGGGTGGTCGAGGCGGCCGAGTTCATCCCGTTGCGCCAGCTCGGCACGACCGACGACTGCGGCTTCTCGCCATTCGGCGACGACACGTCGACGGCACGCGAGACGGCGTTCGCGAAGATCCGGGCCCGCGTGGACGGAACCCAACGCGCCGCGAAAGCACTCGGCGTGTAACCGGACCTGGCCGCGTCAGGATAGCTGTTCAACCCAACCCGGTGGAGGAGAAGCGATGAGCGACCGCCATAGCCGCAGGGAGTTCATGGGCATCACCGCCGCAGGCATCGCCGGGGTCGTCGCGCGGCCGGTGATCGGCGATGCGCGATCGAGCGGCGCGCACATCTCGCCCCGCGTATCGGGGTCGCAGTCGGCGGACGCGGACGTCGTCGTGCTCAACGCCAAGATCTACACGATGGATCCCGCGGCTCCGCGCGCCGACGCGTTCATGACGAGCGGCGGACGCTTCGTCGCCGTTGGACGCACGGCCGATATTCGAGGGTTAATCACCAAGCGCAGCCAGACGATCGACGCCAAAGGGATGACAGTGGTGCCCGGATTCATCGACTGTCACAACCACGCCGGCGGCGCGACGCTGCTCTACGAGGTGCTCGTCGGCAATCCGTTCGAGGTCGAGTTCGTGACGATCGCCAGCATCGTCGACAAGCTGCGCGCCAAAGCACGCCAGACGCCGCCGGGAACGTGGGTCGAGGGATACTTCTTCGACGACACGAAGCTCAAGGACAAGCGCCCGCTCAACGTTCACGATCTCGACCAGGTCTCGACCGACCATCCAGTGGCTGTGTTGCATCGCGGCGGTCACACCTCGTTCTACAACAGCAAAGCGCTTCAGCTCGCGGGAATCACCAAGGACACGCCGAATCCAGCCGGCGGCAC
>Ga0310811_10001931_pt1 | contig 25736 bp, 33 predicted proteins | sample YCmetagenome_FD_207642 | JGI IMG/M metagenome (GOLD analysis project Ga0310811, IMG submission 207642) | Soil microbial communities from experimental microcosm in Duke University, North Carolina, United States - YC | ecosystem: Engineered > Artificial ecosystem > Soil microcosm > Unclassified ... | reverse complement strand
AACTCATCATTGAATGCTGGCATATAAATGTTTGTAAGGTATTCATTGGCTGCTTCCATCGTTGTAATGTTATGCATGGCCAACTCCTTAGGTAGTCTATCTTGATGCGTGCGAAACATTCTCTCACTGCGACCACGCGCCTCGGGTGAGTATGCTGGTATCATTTCAATTCCCAAATGATGCATTGCTCGCCCAAACTGCGTTAGGCGCTCTTTATCAACCTTTCCACCTACCTCAGGGAAAGGGGTCAGGCTTGCGTAATTGCACATTGTATTGTGGCTATATGGATGGAATGTGCAACTGTGCAAGCCTGACCCCGTTTACTGTGCAAGCCTGACCCCGTTTTTCCGTTTCCCGTTTCCGTTTTCCTTGATGTACTAACACGGTAGTGATTATGTTGATGTTATCAAGGGATAATACCGACATGCTTAACTACCGTTTGGTTATTTTGGCACAGTTGCTTTTTGAGAATTAGTATTTTACCATGTGCATTCGGACGTTGTTTTATTGTAGAAATCAAAAGAAGCTAAGCGTATGAAAAAGAGCAACCAAAAAAATAGTAGATCTCTTGTGGCGAATAACGCCGCACGCGGATTTCTTTGGCTCGCGCTTAGTACCTTACAACCCAATCACTCACCCATGGCCACGTCGCCTGCGGCTACTATTAAACCCTGGTTTCTCTAGAGAGGTATCTTTGTTGGTTATCTCGCCCCTCTAGAGGAGGGTTGCGAGATAACCATCGTCGTATTTTTATTTGATATTACAGCGAGGATATTTTTATGAACACAAGAATGAAGTTATTTGTTGGCGGTGTGGTAGCTGTGAAGGGCGTGCAGACTATGCAACAGCAGGCTAAAGATGTTGTTGCTCAACCATTTCCATCTAAAACTTATAAAGTTGATATACGGTTTGATGAGCAGGATTATCCAAATAGAAAATCTAGAACATTTTCAGCGATACTTTTTTATCAGAAGGCTTCTGATGAGGATACTCAATTCAATCAATCAGTAGGTCCAAAGTAGTTTAGTGATAAGCTAAAAAAGAAAACGGTGTCAGTTTTGACACCGTTTTTGTCTAAAACAGTTGATCCGTTGAGATCGTTACAAGAAAGAAAGGGGTCAGGCTTGCGTAATTGCACATTGTATTGTGGCTATATGGATGGAATGTGCAACTGTGCAAGCCTGACCCCGTTTCACCGTTTCATATGGATGGAATGTGCAACTGTGCAAGCCTGACCCCGTTTCACCGTTTCATGGTTTGAATGACAGGTTGCTTAAGATGTAGTATTTTTTGTTCCGCCTCAATGAGGCGCATGATGTTCAGCCGCTAAGATTTTGGCTGCTTGTGAACGAATTTCATTATTCAGTAATACCAATAGTTGTGACAGAATGCAATTATTGATATTATTAGTTTTATGTATTATGCAAGCCTGACTCCTCTGTTGTGACCCCTCTGTTGCACGAGTGATGGATCGCTGGCAAGAGCTATCGATAACATTTTTGCCCTGTTGTATGGTAGGGGTGCGGCACAACAATATGAAGATATTTCAGAAGATCAATAATACGATCATCGTAAAAAAATAGAGGTTTCTATGCTAGATGAGGACCAAGTAATAGATACGATGGAGGAAAATTCTATCTTTGTTCAAGATGATAATAGGAAAGTACATCCTTGGAGAATATGCCCTATAGGGCAACATTATGTAAAAACTCATTCTGAGCATATTCATCCTGGCAGGGAGCATCCTGCAGGGCAAGTCATCATAAGGCATGCTCATTGTGCTAACAATCCATCTCATAAGAATCATAACAATCAAGATATCATTCCTAAAGACATTCTTTCTTTTGAAGAGCTTCAAATGATAGCTAAAACCTATTTCTTGGATTTAAAAGGATTGCCTAAATCTAATGTCTTAGAATTTACACATGCGGATGAATTTGATTCTCAAATTCGTGGGTGGGTGCTCTATTGGAATCAGGTTTTTAATGCCAAAGATCCCCTTGATCCTAATTTGGTAAAAGCTCTTATAGCAAGTGAATCTAGTTTCAATTCAGAAACAGAGATAAGAACTTTAAATGGTACGGGTGTCGCTCATGGATTAATGCAACTCACTGATGATACGTTAGATGCGATCAGCGGCCGCAAGGTAGATCTAAAAGATAGCTTTGTTCAAATTACTCCTCAGGAGGCAATGGATCCCACGGCAAACATTTGTGCTGGTGTTCGTTGGTTATTCATGAAATATGCAATAGCTAGAGAAAGAATTACCAATGCAAAGTTAGATCGTGAAGCAACTTGGGATGATGCAGTTGCGGAATACAAGGGTATACTAAAGAGTATTATTGAAAGTAAAAATTCTAATACAAAAGAAATGATTATATTTCGAAATTTTTATCGAAAATTATCAGAAGAGCGATGATATGAGAAACTCTTTTTTGTTTGCATTTATATGGTTGTTTTGTTTTTTATGCAATAGCTACGCTGTTGGTAATGTCCTCAAAGAGAAGTACTCTTATGCAGTATTAACAGCAGGAGGCAATGGAATCTTGAACGCGAGGGATCTGAATGATGGCTTGAAGCCGGCACCTTTTTCAACTAAAGAGCCCACAGGTCATATTTACTGGCAATGTTTTTTACGGGAAGATGTACACATTGCTATCGAAGACATAGGCTACTCTACGTATGATTTGGCTGATAATGACGCAGATTTAACAATTACTGCTTACAGTAAGTCAGGTATTTTGCATAAATATGTAATGCGTCGAAATTGGGCTACTTCAGGGACTGAAAAAAGATTTAATCAGATTTTAAAAGTAATGAGTGGTGAAAAATATGTTTGTCTTTCCGGTGAATTTGGCTTTATTGAGGAAGAAGTAATCCATGGGAGAAAACAGTTAACATATTTCTGGACTTCTGAAAGAATAAAGACAAAAAAGGGTTGTAGCTCGTATTTCAAATCGGTAGATTGCCAGTAGGGGTGCCTTCACATTTGAATGTGAATGGTGAATGGGGTCAGGCTTGCATAATTGTACATTTTATTGTGGCTGTGCGGATACAATTATGCAAGCCTGACCCCGTTTTTGTGGCTGTGCGGATACAATTATGCAAGCCTGACCCCGTTTTTTGACCCCGTTTTCTTGAATTCCGCTGCAAAATTAGCGGCAAGAGCCTGTATGGTGCTAACAGGGTGATCTGACCCCAATTTTGTAGACACATCTATCCAACATTCCTATATTGATTCTCGAATATTTCTGGCGCTATTGAGCCAATTTAAACTTTAAAAAATCAGGGAAATGTATTATTATGCGTTATATTTTGCATCAGCGTTACATGAATAAAGCAATCATAGTGCGGTTGTTGCTCATTTTTTATTAAAATTAGACGAGGTTGGTATGAGTGGGACGAGAAAAATAGGTGATCCGCAGGGAAAAGATGCTCCTTTACTTCGATTATCCACGGGTTGTTTGCAAGCAATAGGCGCATTACTCTCGACAAAGAGCGTGCTTGCTTTGGCCTCAACCTGCACAGCAACGCATACTCTTTTTGAAAAAGATGGACAGCAAAGAAGAAGAACAATCAAGAGATTGCTTTACCACGTGGTGAAAGATGAGCAAGTAGAAGCTGAAGAAATGGTGAATCGATCTCCTGAGCTATTGACGATAAAAGCTAATGTTCTTGATCGTGCAGGTCGCGAAATAGAAGGTACTGCATTACAGATAGCGCTAGGCGCGGAAAATGTAAAATATCTAGATGGTGAATACAATTCCTTCGAACGAATGCCAAGAGAATTCTCTGGACAAAATCGTATGGCAAAAATGTTGGAGAAACATTTCAGAAAATTACCGAACAGTGAAGAGATCATTATTGCTCAAATTGCTCAACAATTTCCAGCAGGATGGCAAGAGGCGGAGAACGCGCGAGTTAAGCGGGACAACGACGCGCTTGCGAAGGTAGTCGAGGCAATTGAACAAAATTGTGAGGGCTATCCTGTTCCTTGCGAAGATGCGTTACAAGTATTTAAAGATTATCTGGGGAAAGAAAACAAGGAAAGAGATGTGATTCGTACAGGAAAACATTTTAACATGAGAATGTTGTGTAGAGCGGAGCTATTCCGTAAGAATAACCGGAAGAAAGCAGCCATGATGCCCTGGCTTTATAAGGTTATTAAAGAAATTCATCGTTATGTGCCAGATTCTTACAAAAATTTGCTTCCTGATGAAGGTTGTGAGACGATACTCTGGGAATGGGATGTGCTGGAATTCCTATTAGACAAAAAAGATTGCGATCTTCTCGATTTCATACAACGAACACATGTGCAGCGACCAGAGGAGTGTTGTTCAATGGATTGTTCCGCGCCCGGACTCCCATAGAGTCGAATTGCATCTGGGGATATAATGTAATTGAATAAAGAATTGAGATAAAAACTCAACCAATGTTCGTGTTCATGGAGATTTAATTTTCTTAATGGTGGCAGATGCTTTTTTGAAGGCGCATATTGTTTGGTTAGGAAGCAGTGCTATTCGTTACTGAAGATTTAGCAATAAAATCGTTCACTGCATTTGCGATGCTTTTTGGGTATTGGTAGATCATTGCGTGTCCGCCATCTTGCCACCGTATTAATTTAGCATGAGGAATAGTATCAGCTAAAATAACACTATTAATCGGTGGGATAACACTGTCAGCTATACCATTTAAAATAAGTACGGGTATATTTAATCGACTTAGTTTTTTTGCTGTGGCATTATCTTTTGTCCATTGCAAAACAAGAAATCGTTGCTGCGATATAACAGCAGCAGGATCAATTTCAGTATAATTTTCTGGTTGGAATCGATTTAACGCTAAAGCAAATCCCATTTGTGTTCGTTGTGAAGCAGGGAAAAATAATTTTAGCGCAATCATATAGCGCCCTAGCTTGCTAGTGGGCATATCGAGCATCATTTTTTCAGTAGCAGGACTGGGGCGAACCGATTGTCTCCCTGCAATGGCGGTGTTAATCAATATTAATTGTCCTATCTTATTCGGATAGCGTACCGCTAGTTGCTGAGCAATCATGCCGCCCATCGAAATTCCTAATATGGCCGGTTTTCTTAAATGTAATTTTTGGATGAGTTGATAGGTATCTCTTGCCAAATCTTGGCTCTCATAATGATCTGATTGAACATGCGAGCCTCCCACATTGCGATTGTTAAAAGCAATCAATTGATGTTTTGCTGCTAGTGTTGCAAGAAACTGTCTATCCCAACTGGAAATATCAGTCACATATCCTGGAATAAGCACAATCGGACTGCCGTGACCAAAGCGATAATATTCAAGGCGACCATTTTGAATGGCAGCGTATTGCGGCGTGATTTGTTTTGCATTCTCAGCAGGCACGCTACATCCTGATAACAGAACGATCAAAAGTAACGCTACTGCTATTTTTGCATCAGAATAAAATCTGTTCAGTATCATTTTATTTTCGCTCTATCAAAATGAGGCCACCTTTTTGATAGCTATCATAAGGGAAAAGTATGCTCTGAGGCAACTTAAATAGATCTATAAATGATCAATTTATATAAATAAGCACATATATTTCTCATTTTTAATTAGGGTCTGATATGAATAGTGAAAGAGTTGAATTGCCAAATAAATTGCTGCCGTATCGATGTCGATAATACCCTATTTACCCGAGTTCACTCAAGCGAGTTTCAACCAATGTCCGTGTTCGTGGAGATTTAATTTCCTTAATGATGGCAAATGCTTTTTTGAAGTCGAATGTTTTTGGGAGCTCAATTTCAGGCAATGTTTTAAATAGACGCGAGCGGGCAGCCGTTAGGTAAAAAATGTCTATGAGCGCTTTTTCTGGTGTTGCCATCTTTATTTGTCCTGTCATTTCAAAACCAAAGAAAAAGTCAGCCTGGATATGATGAATTGAAATGGTTGCGAAGGGGGTTGTATATTGTTTTGTGCGTGCGAGTGAAGCAGCATAAATAATGTGTGGAATTTGCGAAATCATTCCATGAAAGAAAAGCGCAGTTTGTAGTGAGACATAGCTCGGAAAGGGTAGTGTTAAATATTCTGGTAGAATGAGTGGATCTACTTGCGTTGTGGTTGCCCACCGACCGCGCATTAAGCGAACAAAGCGACCTGCTTTAGATAAGCTGGTTAAGATTTGATTTGCCTGTGCGATGGTGATGTTAAGGCAAGCAGCGGCATCTCTGGTTTGAATGACGGGTTGTTTGAGATGTAATATTTTTTGTTCCGCATCAATGAGACGCATAATGTTCAGCCATTAAGGTTTTGATGACTTGTGAGCGAATATCATCCCATTTTTCACGAGTACCATAGAATGCTTGATAGGGTTCCATGAGATATGCAACGACCTGTCCTTTGTAATCTTCATAGGTGATTCCATTGCTGTTCTGGATGACAGTGTTAATTTCTGTCTCTGAAAAAATAGATATGTTATTAAAGTCATCTTGGTCTAGTAGCCACTTTAAATCAAAGATATCTCTTGCTTGTGTTTCTGTTCTTCCAATGAGAGCTCTCATTTTTTGAATAACGGCTGTGTTGTGCGTGTAATGGTTGCAGATAATGGGGTATAGACGATATTGCGTTAGGAGTTCAGTATCAACGCCAGTGTAAGCAACGCCTTCTTCCATTTTGCGACGTGAGAATTCTATTTTTGTAGGAATGGGAAGCGTGGACTGCTTGATCCGCAGCAGTAATTTCCAGCGTTGTGTGGTGTCAGTCTGCTTGACTGGATTTGATTGAATGATTTCAACGCCGTTACTTTGCAGGATTCTTGAAAAATTAACACTGGATAGTATTTTACTTACTTTTTTTTCTAGGGTTGTTTTGGAGATGGTTGTTACATCAAAGTCTATGTCTTCAGAGTAGCGAATACTTTTGAAAAAGAAACGTAAGTTACAACCTCCTTTAAGGGCATATAATTTTTTATCCATTTGTTTTTCAAGTTGCTGCAAGAAAAGCAGATGGAATATTTCAATGGTAGATTGAACATTTATCATCATTTAATAATACCAGTAGTTGCGACAGGATGCAACTACTGGTATTATTAAATTTATAAATATAGTTATTAATCAACTTGTTATATTATACGACATTGAAATATATTATGAAGTTCATGGAGCGGGTTTGGCTTCTGCACGAGAAAGGGGTCAGGCTTGCGTAATTGCACATTGCATTGCGGCTATATGAATGGAATGTGCAATTACGCAAGCCTGACCCCGTTATATGAATGGAATGTGCAATTACGCAAGCCTGACCCCGTTACGCAAGCCTGACCCCGTTACATGACCCCGTTACAATTACGCAAGCCTGACCCCGTTATAATATCATTTTACCACGTAGTCACCTTTTTAGGTAAAAATCACTCAAAATCAGTAAGTTGGCACTCGTGGCTGCATGCCACTGGGATTAACTTGTATTATTGCTATAATAACCTTATAATGCGTAAAATTATTAACGAGGCCAACGGTTATGTTGCACAGAAATCTTATTGAAGTAGAAAATAAGCTAGCATACAACATGCTCGAGGAAGCCGTCACTAATGCTGATGTTAAGCGTGCCTTGCGTGAAATCTCTTTAGTATTAATCTCAAATGTTTTAATGCCAATTAGACAGAAATTAAGCGAAGTAAGACAATTTTCAGATCTACCAAAAGAATATCGAGAAATGTTAGAAAACTTGGCTGCTGAACATTCTGCAGAGAAGCGTCAATATGGCGCAGTCATGCCAGAAGTTAGATCATCTCAAATCATTCTGTCATCAATGGAAAATATTCAACATCTGATAGATGCACAAGAAGAATGTCTTCTTAACATTGACACAATCGACACCGTTGATAAAATGGCAGTGGCTTTGAAGATAATCGTTGAGCTTGGATATACTCATTATGAAGCGCCGGAGTCATGGCATCACGAACACTTTACAGTAATAAATGATTTAATCTCTCCCACCAGAGAAGAAGTTGACATACGCGTGTTTCGTTCTGAGTTAGGTGAACCAGCTCAATTAGCGCTTACGCATGGCATTGGCACAGCTGCAAGCGATTTGGGTTTAGAAAGCGCCGGTCAAGGGTACAGTGCTGGAAAAGCTGCTTTCAGCGTTGTTAGTATGGAAACACGATTAAAGCTTCTTTGCAGAGACTACGACAGTACCAGATTGGCGAAATATGCAGATAAAATGGCATATTATAAAATTCCCTTAAATAGGGACGAGAGAGAACCAATTGAAGTCTATGCAAATAGATGGACGACGTTTTTTGAAAAACTCATCAAAGACCCAAGAACAGGAAAATCGTTACCGCTGATTGCAAGCGTTTCAAGAGCAACAGCGCGGGTTATTGTTACTTTACAAGATTTAGAAGCTTTGAATAAACCGGATGGGTCATTTGACTTTGATAAGGCGCAAATCATTGCAAATTGTATCATGGGGTTTATTGTTTACGGAGGCCATCATTCTATTGCAGAAGTCGCTGAGGTTTATAATAGGCTACTGGATTATATTGCAATTAGAAAACTGGAAACAACTGGGTCAACACCAGCGATGACGGAAACAAGAATGCCATATTATCGCATAGGTGATTATCCTTCTTTTTTTAATAGAGCTTATGTAAATCATGTAATAAAAGATGAGACAAAGGCACGGCATACAATTTAGGAAAGATTTCGGTAGCGTCAAAAATTTTATTTTAATTAGCAATCCTTATAAACAAGGCTCTAGGATTGGGCTTGCATAATTGCATTTTTAATCTCGATGGGCAAAATATATAGCTAGATACTTTGATAATGAATCATATCGTGAATAATTGCGATATCGGGCGAAAGATTTCTATATCCATGGGGCTGGTTGGCGTCAAATCGGAGTCCTTCGCCTTTGTTGAGTGATTGCCATTTACCATTTACGAGCACTTCCATTTTTCCTTCCACGACAACAACGTGCTCTATCACGCCAGGTTGGTGTGGCGGAGATAAATGCTCACAGGTTGGCAGTAATTCAACGATAAAAATTTCGAAGTTTAACTGATCGTCAAAGGGAAAGAGTGGCATCACGCGGATTTTTTTATCGGTGGGATGTAGTTGCTGGGCTTGTCCGCCTCTATGAACGGGCTTATTAAACGCTGAATGAATGTCTTCGATAAAAGAAGAAAATGAAGTATCAAATCCGCTTGCAATCTTCCACAGGGTGGCAATGGTGGGACTGGACTCTTCTCGTTCGATCTGACCGAGCATCGCTTTGCTGACGCCCGTTTTTTCAGCTGCTTTATCGAGGCTCCATCCTTTTTCTCTGCGTAATTCTTTTAAATTCAAAGAGATGCGTTTGTTGATGTTTTTCATATTCCACCTGTAAAAAGTCTTGTGCGTCATAACGCACAGTGATATTATAGCCGATAATGCGTTATAACGCACGATTTTCTTTTGGCTTATAGCAAAGAGGAGGGTGGTTTGTGGCAGATGAGAAATTTAAAAATAAGTTAAATTGTGAGGCTAATATGACGAATGAATCAAAAAATTTAAGTAAAAGTGCTCAGAGCGTACAAGATGTATTATCCCAAAAAGGATTAACGTTTGAAGTCGTGGAGCTATCTTCTAGTACACGTACTGCTAATGACGCAGCAGCAACGATTGGGTGTGAAGTAGCTCAAATTGTTAAGTCTTTGTTGTTTCGTTCTGCAAACACAAATCAGCCAGTTTTAATTTTAGCTAGCGGTATAAATCGTGTTAATGAGAAAACCATTGAAAAATTAACCAGCGAAAAAATAATTAAAGCTGATGCAGATTTTACTCGTGAAGTAACGGGGTTTGCTATCGGTGGTGTACCTCCGGTTGGTCACAAACAAAAAATAGATCAAATTTTTATTGACGAAGATTTGCTAAAATTTGAAAAACTATGGGCGGCTGCAGGTACACCTAATGCTGTTTTTTCACTACATTCAAGCGATATTGAAAATTTAACCGGTGGAAAAATAGTTACGATCAAATAGGTTTTAAAATGAAAAAATTATTTTGGGATAACCCATATCAATGTAAATTAACCACTAGTGTTGCATCGGTTACCGGTAACCGTATTTTGTTTGAGGAAACAATTGCATTTTCTTTTTCAGGTGGACAAGAAAGCGATAAGGCTTATGTTAATGGGAAAACTATCACTAATTCAGAAATAGATGGCAATCTTATCTATTACACTCTCCCAGAAGGACATAGCCTTAATCGCGGTGATACTGTGTCAATGGAAGTTGACTGGCCTCGCAGATATAGGCTTATGCGCTTACATTTTGCTGCTGAATTAATTCTTGAACTTGTTACCAGAAGATTAGGTATTGAAAAAATCGGCGCACATATTGCTGAAACGAAAGCGAGAATTGATTTTGTCTATGATAAGAATATTTCTCCTATTTTAGAGGGTCTGTTAGCTGAATATAACGAAATCATTGCTAGAAATGCGCCGATTAAAACTGGATTTTCTGATATTGAGAGCCAAAAACGTTATTGGGAAATAGAGGGTTTTTCTAAAGTGCCTTGTGGTGGTACCCATGTAAAATCAACCACTGAAGTTGGATTTGTTACCTTGAAAAGGGTCAATATTGGCGGAGGAAAAGAACGAATTGAAATAAGGCTTATTGATGATTCTGCCGCATAGTTGCCATATTGCTTTTCATTTAGAATAAGTTTCTTGGTATGTGGCTTTTACAATTTCAAATAATTCAGGGTTGCCAAATAAACGCGCTTTCTTTTTTTGATGTAGCGTTTCTAGAGGAATAGAATAGGTAATTAATGTTTCTTGAAACGGTTCAGCTTTAGCAACTAGCTCGCCATCGCTGCTGATAATGCAGGAATAACCAGAGCATATCTCGTCATTTTCATCCCAAACAATATCACTTGCAACCAACCAGCAATGATTATCAAATGCACGAGAAATAAAGTGGCTCTTGCGATGCAAATAATGCAACATTTTTTCATCTTTCTGAACGCGATTAAATAAAGGACAAAAAAGAATGCGCGCTCCTTTTAATGCGGCTATATGAGCTGGCTCACGGTAAGTGCTGTCTAGGCAAATAATGATACCGTATTTTATTCCTTTCTTTTCAAAAACAGGAAAATCACGACCTAAAGAATAATAATCGTACGGAGCATATGTGTAGGCTTTGCGATATTTTCCAATACAGTGACCATTCTCAATGACTACAGTAGTGTTGTAAATATTTTCATCTTCTAATTCGTTTAATCCAATTAGCACCGTTGTATGCTGAAATTCAGAAAAGAATGAGCAAAGTTTTTTAAATTCGGTGCTTTGTAAATTAATTGCATTCTTAAGGGCATCTTCTTTGTTAGAAAAATAGCCATGAAGGTAGCTTTCAGGAAATACCAACAAATCAATACCTCTTTTTTCAGCTATTTGAGTTATTTCGATAATTTTATGAAGATTTTCATTGCTATCGCCTTCTTTTATATGTCCTTGAAATGCAGCAACGTGTAAATAATTATTCTTTAGCATGATTTTCATCCCAAGTAGCTGCTAAATTATCTAGCGCATTTCCTGTAACGCGATAAATCGTCCATTCATCCATTGCATGAAAAATAAAACGACTGTTGGTTAATTGTAAATTCTCTAACTTCGTGGTTTGACTCGCTCACTAACCTTGTGAATCAATGTTAATATCTTCAGCAGCAATCCACTCTACTTGATCATTACGCCAAACGCAGATTGGATAGCCTAATTTTTTGTGTCTTAATAAAGCTGCATCGATGCCTGCTTGCATGGCTGCTCTAACAGTATCAACGTCATTGAATATCTTTGATATTTCGTCATCTTCTCTATGGGCATTGTTATTCACTATATGTCTCCGCTAAAACTTTCCAAATTTCTTTATTTTCAATATTTACGGTAGCTTGAATTTTTGACGCCATCAGCGTTAATTTGTCAGTCAGTATAACTCATTCGATATATTGGGCATATGACGCTTTTCATTATATATTGCTTCGGTTTTGATAGCATGTGTAAATTATTTGACCAGCCTATTTCTGTCAGCAGTGCTGACAGTTTTTCATTCCTCGATATAGGTCTAAAGGGGTTTCGGTCAGCAGTGCTGACCATGTTAAGTCTGCCAGTTTTGCCCTTCCATAAGTGCAGCTATCAAGGCCTAACGTAGCCACTTTTGGGACACTCGTAGCCAATGGATCACATGCATGAGCAACGGCCAGCAACAGAGAGTATGTTCTAATCCATTGATTTCATTATTGTTGTCTGTTGCCATTTATTGTGATATCGTGCTCCTCGATGTTTTGTAATCAGCAAGGTCGCGGGTTCGAGTTCCATCGCCAGCTTTTCAGTATAATCAAATAGATACAATTCAATTTAAAATCCAAAAATACACTAAAAAACCAAACCGGGTGCGGTTTTCCTCAATTGATGTATTTTATGGTTAATCAGAGTCAGATAATTTAAACCAAAAATTGGAGCAAGTACCCGTAAATTAGTGTACACTTATCTTAATAAGGCAGTAAAATGATCAGGGTTGTTGAGATTTCAAGGCAAGCGCTGAAAAATTTAAAGCGAACTCCGCTGTATATTCAGGAAAAATTTCGCGCATGGCTGATGGCGGTTGATAAAATAGGATTATTGGAAACTAGGAAGAGCCCTGGATGGCACGATGAGCCTCTTCATGGTAGCAGACAGGGGCAACGTTCGATTCGTTTGAATAAGCAGTGGCGTGCAATTTACGTTATTGTAGACAATGATAAAATTAAATTTATTGAAGTGATAGAGGTGACACCGCATGACTACTAAAAGATATGGTCGTACTGTTGATGCACTTAAAGCAACAAAACATATCGGAGATAAAATGACTTTTGGTGGCTTGGTCCGTTCGCTAAGAATGAGCGATGAGATTTCTCAAGTTGCCTTAGCTAAAAAAATTGGTGTATCAAAGCAATTTTTGAGCGATGTTGAGCATAATAGAAAAGATATTGGAATCAGCTTTGCTAAAAGAGTGGCATCAGCTTTGGGTTACCCTATTGAGCCATTGCTAGAATTGTTAATTAAACAACAACTAAAGAGACAGCGATTACATTATACGGTTGAAATTAAAAAAGCATCTTGAGCCAGTTAGAACTCCCTTTCATTTATGTTGCAACAGAATAAAACTCTTGCGCAATACGAGACGCAGACAAGGGTGTATTCTTGAAGTCGATTTTACTTGATAAGATGGTAACAGACAATGATAGTTAAAAATTTCTTTAATGAGTTATCGGTATTTCTGAATGATAACATTGCGCCGATTAGTAATGCGTTAGATAATGATAGCCACCTCTTAGCAATTGCTTTTGAGCAATTAAGGAATCTTGGTGGATTGAAGCTATTAATCCCTGTCGAATGCGGAGGTCTGGGTGGTGGTCGAGCTGAGTGGATTGAATACAATATCCTATTGGCGCAATATTCGGGAGCGCTTTTATTCTTGCAGGCACAACATCAGTTTGCTATTGTTGAATTAAAAAAATTACTACCCGATCAATCTGTTCATGATTTCCTGAAAAAAGTAGCTGATTCTCATTTAGGATTAGGTATTTCTTTTGCGGCTAACAAAAAATTATTGCATGTGACAAAATCAGATGGCGGTTTTATCGTATCTGGGAAATTGCCCTGGGTGACAGGGTTTCATTTTTATTCGTCAATATTGCTTTCGTTTGATATTGATGGATTTGTTTATTATACGCTGTTACCTTTTCAATCTAGCCAAGAAAATACGTCTATCTTGATTTCACCTAGAATCGATATTGCAGCGCTTGATTCTACGCATACCGTTAGTGTGATGTTAAATGAATACTATGTTGATAAAGACGCTATTATTTCAAAAAAACCATATCAAGACAAAGTGCATTCAGAGCATCCCGCTATCTACAATTTTGCAGGAGCAGCTAATGCATTATTGCATATTGCTATGAATGGAAAATATAAAAATAATAAACAGGTAAAGCTAAATTATGCTATTTTGCTGGATGAGTGGAATGACTACTATTCAAAAATTGTTAATAATAATGCGTGCCCATTAACACTTCGGGCGAGTGGATTTCAATTAGCTCAGAAATGCATTCATTTCGCAAGAATCGCGTGCGGCGCGGAGAGTCTTGTTTCCTCTCATACCATCAATCGGATTACGCGAGAAGTCTGGCAATATACCATTGCGGGGTATTCAGAAGACCAGCTTGAGGCGTATTTAAGTATTTTATAAGAGAGATATTATGTAGAAGGCCTGCTAAGAATGTGTTAAAAAAGATCATTCACATAAGTATAGTTCATTTTATTATCTATCCGACAATCATTTATTTTGTTGTTAATAAATCCAATATCATTTATTAGTTCTATTTGTTAGCATGGTAGTTGTTTAGATAAAAGTTAGTATGGTAAATCGACATCCCACAAACGCTTACAGTAATGGAGGTATTTTCATGGATAAGAAGAAATTTGCTAGTGTGATAGCAGCCGCAGCAGCGGTGGCATTTGTTACTGCACCATTAACATCAACTTTAGTTCAAGCTGCTAGCAGCAAAGTGAAGTGTTATGGTGTTAATTCTTGCAAAGGCAAGAGCGCATGCAAAACAGCTCAAAGCGCTTGTAAAGGCAAGAACAGTTGTAAAGGTAAGGGTTTGATGATGAAAACAGAAGCACAATGTAAGAAGTTGAATGGCAGTACTGAAGAACCAACATCAGAACCGACATCGAAATAGACATTTTTAACCCTGAGAGGTGCGCTGATATCTATGTGGCGCACCTTTTTACATTGGGCTGATTATTTATGACGAATTCTATCAATAAGCCTAATTTAGGTTTTGGTCTTGGTCTGCGAACAGATCACTACGATACGATTATTGCAGATGTACCACCAATCGATTGGTTTGAAATTATTACTGAAAATTATCTTGTGCCAGGTGGTAAGCCCCACTTTTATTTAGAGAAAATTCGCGCACTTTATCCTATGGTGATGCATGGCGTGTCGCTATCAATAGGCAGTGCTGATTCTTTAGATTGGGATTATTTGAAACAGGTAAAAACATTAGCTGAGAGAATTGAACCTAGTTGGATATCAGATCATTTGTGTTGGACGGGGCTGCACGGCAAAAATACGCATGACCTGTTACCGCTTCCCTATACAGATGAAGCGGTCAATCACGTGGTAAGCCGAATTCAACAAGTTCAAGAATTTTGGGGTAGACGCATTCTTATTGAAAATGTGTCTAGTTACGTTAATTACCACCAATCTAGTATGACTGAATGGGAATTTATAAGTTCTATCTGCAAGCAGGCGGATTGTTTGTTACTTCTCGATATTAATAATATTTATGTAAGCTCTGTTAATCATAACTTTGATCCTGCTGATTATCTGAAATCTATTCCAGCAGAAAGAGTATTTCAAATCCATTTAGCTGGGCATTCTAATCAGGGCGATTATATTATTGATACGCATGATAATCAGATAGCGAGCCCTGTATGGGATTTATATGTAGCGGCATTGCATCGTTTCGGTCCAGTTTCAACCATGATTGAGCGTGATGATAATATTCCCTCTTTAGATGTACTATTAGTTGAATTAAATTATGCCAGACAGTTGGCAGAAACTGTATTGTCAGAGGCAGTAGCATGACTGAATTATTCAGCTTGCAAGATCAATTTCAAGGCTATTTACTTAAAAATTGTTCTGAGATTAAAAGCAGGATTGTTAGTACTGAGAAAGTTCCTGCCGAGACACGCCTTGCCATCTATAGCAATGCATACCAGGCGAGATTGATAGAGGCTTTAGATAGCAATTATCCTGTCTTAAGCGCCTATTTAGGCATGGCAATATTTAAAAAAATGGCATCTGATTACATAAATGAGTATCCTTCTTGTAAACGCTCCATTCGCTGGTTTGGCGACAGCCTACCCGCCTTTTTAAAGGAACATCAGGATTATAAAGCGTTCGAATATTTGACTGAATTAGCTGAATTTGAATGGAAGCAGACACTTGTTTTTGACGCTGCCGACAGTGCTGTATTACAAATAGATGAAGTGGCAAAAATACCGCCCGATTCATGGCAAAACATGCGATTACGAGCCCATCCTACTGTTCACCGCATCACTCTCTCTTGGAATATTATTCAAATATGGCAATCGATTAGTGATAATGTGATTCCAGATGAGCCAATACAAGCGCTGTCACCCGTTTCTTGGATTATGTGGCGTCGTGATTTAATAAACCGCTTTTGCTCGATAACAGTTGAAGAAGCATGGGCAATAGATGCGGTATTGAATGGATTAACATTTGGTGATATTTGTGAAAAATCATGTGAATGGGTTGGTGAAGAAAACGCTGGCATGCATGCTGCCTCGTTGTTGAAGGGTTGGATTCAATCGGGGTTGATTGCTGGGGTAATCGTGTAAGTGAGCTTGGCTCAAATAAGGATGATTAGCATGAAAAAGATAAATAATCTTATTGAATCTGCTATCACGGCATTTTTAATGTTAGCCACGACGAGTACTGTGATGGCTGATACGCATGCCTCAGCAAAGCAGGATACGGAAAAATGCTATGGTATTGTCAGGGCGGGAATGAATGACTGCGCCACTGCTACGCAGTCTTGTGCTGGTTCCGCTACTACGAATAATCAGCCTGATGCATTCGTTTTTACGCCTAAAGGACTGTGCGAGAAAATCGTCGGAGGTGTGTTAAAGTCTAAGGAAAGCACCAAAACATAATGATCATCTGTTATATGACTGATGGAGCGGAATATGAAGAGATATTTTCTTAGTTTATGTATCGCATCACTGCTAATGCTTGTTGCTGTTTCGGCGCAGGCAACAGAAACGCTTACGCTTGACCCGCAGCACACATACATTCTTTGGCACATTAAGCATTTTGGGTTTTCGACACAAGCTGGAAAATGGTACGCGAGCGGCACATTAATGATAGACAAAGATAGGCCGCAAAACAGCAAAGTTAATGTGACTGTTCAAGTGACCAACATAGTAACAGGCAATGCCGAATTAGATAAGCATCTTAAAGGTAAGCTATTTTTCGATGTTGAACACTTTCCTACCGCAACTTTTGTGAGTGATCAGGTAAAATTAATTGGTAAAAAAGCAGCTAAAGTTCATGGAATCCTGACGTTGCATGGTGTTTCAAAACCGGTGGTTTTAGATGTGAAGCTGAATGAAACAGGTATCAATCCTATTACGGAAAAAATGACAGCTGGATTTAGTGCAAAAACTCGAATAAAGCGATCGGATTTTAACATCACTACATTGCTACCAAGCGTGTCAGATGAAGTAAATATTGATATCGAAGCAGAGGCCTATAAACCAACGAACTAGGTACTTAATATGCGACTGAAAAATACTGAAAATCGATTTGGCTTGATTAGCATTTTCCTGCATTGGCTAATGGCACTTTTGATCATTGGTTTATTGATCCTAGGGTTATATATGGTTGCATTGCCAATTAGTCATGAAAAGCTCAAATTGTATGGTTGGCATAAGGAGTATGGGTTGCTGGCGCTTGGTTTGGTAGCGGTCAGACTTTTGTGGCGGTTAATAAACATAACGCCGCGTTTGTCTCTCCCATTATTGGAAAAAATAGCAGCCCGTACTGTGCATTGGGCATTTTATTTTTTTATGGTTGCAATGCCAATAACGGGGTGGTTAATCACATCAGCTGCTGGTCTTCCCGCTTCATTCTTTGGTTTGTTTGTATTGCCTAATCTTATCTCGCCTAGTGAGGAACAGCGGCTATTATTTCAGCAGATCCATCAATGGTTAGGTTATGGATTAATTGCTACCATCATTCTGCATGCAAGTGCAGCGTTTAAACATCATTTCATCAATAAAGATGACATTCTTAAAAGGATGATATCGTGATTAAAATGACCGCAAGTAAATGGCTTATCTTTTTACTGATACTACTAGTGCCCTCTATTGTCCTCGCGAGTGCAGCGGAATGGAGAATGATACCTGAGGAGAGTAGCATTACTTTTACGGGTATACAAAATGGTGCCCCAGCATCAGGTAGTTTCAAGAAATTTAGCAGTGTTATTAATCTTGATCCTGCTCAATTAAATGATAGCAAAGTACGCATTGTGATAGATATGAACTCTGTTTCAACTTCATTCAGTGATTTTGCTGCTACATTAATCACTGCTGATTGGTTTAACACGAAACTCTTTCCCCAAGCGATATTTGAATCAAAGCAATTCGTTAAAATAGGCGATAATAAATATCAAGGGAATGGTACATTAACTATCCGTGGTAAAACGGAACCAGTCAGCATTACATTCGTCACAGAAGCGTTATCAAAAAACAAAGGTCGCGTAAAAGGAAGCGTAACGTTAAAGCGCACAACATTTGGTATTGGGCAGGGAGAATGGGCAGATACAGATGCCGTTAAAGATGAGGTGCAAGTTGATTTCGTAATTACTGCTGACAAAAATGCATCCGGGTAAATGCAAGAAACAAAAGCGCATTTACCGCAGGTTGCATTTTACGTATATATTACCGACACTGATATACGATAGGGTTGTGACTTTTTTTGTCAGACTCAGTGCTTGTGGTTGGTTGATTAAAGTTTGACGCTATCGTTGCGAATACCATCGCTGTTCCCACAGCTGCTCCTATTTTTTCTCCTGTGCTTGTTGGGGGCGTCGGTTGGTTACCTTTCGGTATGTACATACCAAAACCTATGCTTCTTGTACCAGCTATTGCTCTCATTATAGTTTTGCTAAACATAATAATATCCTCCTACATTTGGTTAGTGATAAATAAACATTTAAGGACCCTTTTGTATTGAGCACCTTATGAAAAACAGTCTAACGCATTTTCATCGCAATTAAATTTCTTATATTCTATTAAATTTCTATTTATTAGTTATTTATGCTAAATTACTTATATATTGTAGATTTTTATGCTATAATTTAACATTAGTATAATATATTTAACTTGAGGTGCATGAGAAATGGTAGATAGGATCGACAAAAAAATACTCAAAATTTTACAAGAAAATGCGCACATTTCAAATCAAGAGTTGGCTGAGCGGGTTGCTTTATCCCCTTCACCTTGTTTGCGTCGGGTAAAAGCATTAGAAGAGAATGGTACGATTAGCAAGCAAGTGATTTTGTTAAATCCAGAGAAGATTGGCTTGGCGTTAACTGTTATTGTGCTTGTTGGATTAAATAGCCATCAAGCGAGTGTGATGGCTGAATTTGAAAAAAACATACAGGCGCTTCCAGAAGTGATTCAGTGCTATCTTATTACGGGGCAACAGGCTGATTATGTTTTAAAAGTTATTGTGCCAGATTTAAATACTTATCAATCATTTTTATTGGGAAAATTAACCAGTATTAGCGGTGTTGATAATGTGCATTCTAGTTTTATACTTCGCACTATTTGTGATACGACAGCGCTACCACTTGATTATCTATAGTTGGGGAGCGCTTAGTCGCTTGGGGCTTGCATAATTGTATCGCTGCTTAAGGAGCGTTTTCTCTTCACCTCCAGACTCCCATAGAGTTGAATTGCATCTGGGGATATAATGAGTATAGAATGCATCCCTTTGTTATTAAAAAGGATTAACTTGTGTTTGGTGTGTTAAACGAAAGGCAAAAGCAAGTTTTACGTGAGATAGAAAAGACAGATGAATTACGAGATCCCTGTACAGCTGCCACTCTAAGAAAGATTTTTTGTAAGGTTTCTGTTGAGCGTCCAGGTGGAAATAAGCCGCAAAAAACACTACCTCCTGCTGATGAAGCTGGAAAAATAAATCCTAATGCGTTGTTGGCTGATCGTACACGCGATATCGTCGGTCGTTTTGTTTCGGCTGCTGAAGATATCTCTTCTAGTGGTGCTACTGAAGCAGCTCGAGTCGCCAAGAAAGAGTTAAGTAGCGTGCTCGAACAGGCTTCGCTAAGCCGTGATCCTTTGTCCCCAGGTGATGCGCATGTCTTTACGGCAGAAACAATGTTTAAAATGATTAACGAATTCGATAGCTTTCATGGAAGATGCTTAAATCCAACAAATAGACGCTAACTCAGGTAAATTTAACTGAATCGAAATTCGAACTGATGGTCTTCAGTCGTTGCTTTTTTCCCTAACTTAACTGCTTCACGTACTTTTTCTGCAGGACTCTTTTTAAAAAGAGTGCCTGTTATATAGGCGCCTGGTGATCCTAATGCACGGAGAGGAAAAAACATACCTGCGATAGTCTCTATAACAGTCATAGCTGTTGTGAAGGGTAATTTGCCAGGATGATGGGGCATTGAGAGCTTTTCTATGTCATTTAGTATACTATCGAGGCCATTAAGGGCATCAACAAAGTTAGAATTGCAATCCTGCAGGTTGAGACCCTCCCTTGCATTATTTGCTTTCTCAATTCCTATTTCCTGAATTTTTCCTTGGATTTGACTGAGCGTTTCTGTTAGCGTTGAAGCAGCATCAGTCGCCTGTTTTTTTGCTTTTTTTGAATAAAAGATAGATGTAGATTTCTCAATAGCGTTTAAATCAGCGATTGCCTCAGTGATAAGTGCTTGAGTACGTGCATACGATATAGGATATGTTACGCCTCTTTCTGGCATTGAAATAGCGTCTGCTTCAGTGGTGGGTAGATTTGTAGATGTTTTTGTAGTCATTATTTTGCTCTCGTTTTGTGCTTTTACTGTTAATTTATAATAACATTGTACGCTTTGAATATTAAGAGAATATTAAGAGAATATTAAGAGCATGTATTTCGACTGAAATAAAAAATTCTTTTATTTTTATGAGGTTAGACCACTTGTCCGGCTGCCCAGCCAGAAGACCATGCCCACTGAAAATTATAGCCGCCTAGCCAGCCTGTGATATCCAGCACCTCTCCTATAAAGAACAAGCCGGGTACATCCTGTGCAGCCATTGTTTTTGAAGAAATGGCATTGCAATCTACACCACCTAAGGTGACTTCAGCTGTGCGATAACCTTCTGTTCCGTTGGGTTTTACTACCCATGCATTGAAATGCTCTGCAATTTCTGTGAGTTGATGATGAGAAATATTCGCTATTTTGGTGTCCGCAATAGCGGGATTTAAAAAAACTTCTACGACACGCTTAGGTAAGTGTTCCATCAAGATGGATTTTAATTGTTTTTGTGAATGCGATTCTTTCGCACATTTTAGTAGATCAAACAGGTTAATCTCTGGCAGGAGATTGATAGTGATAGATTCGCCGCTTTGCCAGTAAGAAGAGAGTTGCAAAATAGCAGGACCGCTTAATCCGCGATGCGTAAATAAAATATTTTCACGAAATTGAATATGTTTGTTACTGACAAGGCTATCTACTGCAATACCAGACAGTATGGATAGCTTTTCTTTTTCTGTTTCAGTAAGCGTGAATGGCACAAGCCCAGCCCTGGTGGGCCATACCTTAATCCCAAATTGTTCGGCAATTTTATATCCGAAAGGGCTTGCACCCATCGTGGGTATTGATAAACCGCCGCTTGCAATCACCAGAGCGTCGCAATGCAACTGACCGCGAGAGCTTGCTATTTTAAAATAGTCACTCATTTTTTCAACGCGCTCTATTTGTGTATTGAGGGAAATATCAACATTGTGATTTTCGCATTCGCTTAATAAGAGATTAAGAATATCCTGTGATTTGTTATCACAAAATAATTGCCCTAATGTTTTTTCATGAAAAGGGATATGATATTTTTTCACTAAATCAATAAAGTCCCACTGCGTATAGCGACTTAATGCTGATTTACAAAAATGGGGGTTGTGAGAGAGATAACGATGAGGGTCAATGTGATAATTTGTGAAATTGCAGCGGCCACCACCAGACATGAGGATCTTCTTGCCGGGTTTGTTGGCTTTTTCTAAGACTAATACTGTGCGATTGCGCTTCGCTGCTTCTATCGCGCACATGAGTCCGGCAGCGCCGGCACCTACAATCACAACATCGACTTTTTTCATAGTGCCAAAGTCTACCATGTTTTGTGGAAAAATTTTAGTTGATTTTTCTTTGTATATTCAAAATGCGATTTTTATTATAGAGGTAGAGCCATATCAAGTGACGATAATGCTGCGGAGGGTAATCGCGCGAAACCCTAATAGCGCCATACTAGTCAATATTGCCAGATGCGGTCTCTAAGGTTGCGCTGGCATTCGCTTGGTGAAGGTGGATGATTTATAATTATTATCGGATATTTTTTCTATCAAATTATGCGATATCTTCCCTATTGCAGTTGGAGAGAAAAAGATATCCGATTTTTGATAGAAATAATAAGCTAAACTAATAGCTACTATTGTAATAAACAATGCTTTGAAAAACGATTTTATATTCATTATCCACCCCTTGCACGATTTTTGATAAAGTTAATGTTCCATAAAAATAATTTCGCTACACCTTTAAAGTAAGCTAACGTCAAACAAGTAAAACCAATGGTGATTGTGATAACAGCGCTTATCCAGGCGATGACAAAAAATAAAATAGCTAACAATGTGAATAAATGGAATCCGACATTAATCGCAAATATCATGCCTAATATGACAGCAACGGGAAGTGACACAATCATTGCTAATACAACAGGCCAACCTGACACGATGATCGATGTTATTATTAGGAGGGGGATAAGGACAAAAATTAAATTAAATGGGGTGAGCAGTAAAATGGCAAAAAACGCTGATAACAGAGCAAATATTTTTTGTGAGAAGGTGGTGGCGTGCGAAATACGCTTTACTTTTGCTTCCGCAATAATCGTTTCTGAGATCGCTTTAGCCGAGCCTAATTTTTTGATGATTTCTTCATCAGATTGATTGCGGCGATGCCCTTCATCGAAATACTCTTCTATATCGCGAAGAATCTCTTTTCGTTCTTCTGCTAGAAGACAATTTAATTTAGCTTCTAGTTCTTTTAAAAAATCTTGCTTACGCATGCTAGACCTCTTCTTTAATAAGTTGATTGATTTTTTTGTGAAATTGATTCCACTCCTTAATTAAATTTTCCGTAAACACCTTTCCGTGAGGTGTCATGTGATAGTACTTACGCGGTGGGCCGCTGGGCGACTCTTGTAAATAAGTTTCAACATAGTTTTCTTGCGTGAGCCGTCTCAGTAGGGGGTAGATAGTGCCTTCTGATATATCAACGTGATTCGAGATGGTGTCGACTAGCTCGAAGCCATAGCAATCGCGTTTGGCAAGGAGCGCCAGCACGCACATTTCCAGTATCCCCTTGTTAAATTGTGTATTCATTATTCACCTCAGGGATAGTATAATACAAAGTACCTTGCGATGCAAGGTACTTTGTTCCGTACTATGGGCTAAACAGCGCGTGAAACCGAGTCGCGACCGTGAGGGAGCGTTACATTAATTCGATAAAAGCTGGCACAGAATGAAAAATGATGCAAAATATAGTGCTTAAATAAGGCATCATGCAGTTGAGTCATTAGAAATTTCAGTTATAAAATGGTTGAATCGTGACGCTCCCTTACGGTCGCGGCTCGGTTTCGCATAGTCTATTGCCATTTGGCTGTAGAGACAAAAAAGGAGAATAGAGATGCAGCATGTTAACCCAGAAGAGATTATATTAATTGCAGATCCCCGCATATTATCTGTCGCCATTGCTGAGACCGATGAGCCAATGATCGATTTGAGAGATCAAGCAGAAATTGTTTATGGTTTATCTCCTGAAGTGCCGAATAATACGGATTACACGAAGATGAGGCGGTCTATATACGAGAAGTTGAAGCAGGCGCAAGCTCTTTTGCCGAGTGGACTACGCTTTTGTTTATATGAAGCATATAGAAGTTTTTCTTTGCAGAAAATGCTTTTTGATAGTCAGTTTCAAAAAAATAGAGCGCAATATCCAAGTTGGTCTGAACATGATATTTTTACAGAGACCACAAAACTAATTTCTCCTGTTGTGAACGAAGATGGTTCGAAAAATATTCCGCCGCATGCTACAGGTGGCGCAGTTGATGTGTATTTAATTGATGATGCAGGAGAGTATGTTGACATGGGTATTCATCCAAAAGATTGGATGGAAGATAGGGATGGATCTCTCTCTTTAACCACATCAAGAATTATTTCTGACGAAGCACAACGCAATAGGCGAATCATGAGCGAGGCGTTATCCGCGGTTGGTTTTGTGAACTACCCAACAGAATACTGGCATTGGTCTTATGGAGATCGCTATTGGGCATATCATAAAAAACAGCTGAACGCACTGTACGACTCGCATCCAGGTAACACCAAAAGATTAGATGAGCTTGAAGTATTGCTGTCAGAGCGATCAAAGGCAGAGGAGACTGCGCAGTCTACAAGAGTCTCCAAATTCCAATTCTAGGATTTGCGATACCGTCGTTTCTTTACGGAGCAGATGAGCTGATATCAAATGATAAATTGCTTTTTGAAAGAGCTGATTATCCATGCGAAACAAAAACTCGGTGTGGCAACCAGGGCAGAATTGATTGTTGCGCTTTGTCAAAGGGATCTGTAATATCACGGATAGGAATTGAGATGTTATCCGTTATCATAATCTTTCGGATACTATTCAAATTAAGGAGTGAAAAATGAGATTGAAATATGCGGGTTGTGTGGCTGCTATCAGCTTATCTTTGTTTAGTCAGGGTGTATTTGCGGGTAATAATCCAATAGTTTACAAGAATACGCGTGGCTCTTCGCTTACGCTATTGTTTGGTTCGGATAATACCGTCACAGGCACATTTATTACTGCAGTTGCTTCAAAAGAATGTCAAGAAGCAATTGGTACAACCAGGCCGGTTGTTGGTTATACGGCGAAAAATGCTATAGCTCTCAGTGTGAATTACCCCGAGTGTGGTTCGGTTGTGAGCTTTGCGGGGAATATTGAAAAAAATAAGAAGACTATCGATATGACTGCTATCATCGCGCGTCAATCAACAGAAATAGCAAAAGAAGGTCCTGGTGCGAGAATGATTAGTCACGAGATGTTTGCTCGCGTTTAAAAATAAAGCGGATTGTGGCTAGCGCTGGTTATAAATTAGTCTTCTTGTAGCGCATTCGTCGAGAAAATAGGTTATTGTTATATATGCTTTTGAGTTTCTTCTCACGCACCTCCGGTGCTTAAAGACGTGGGGTGGTTGTCACTTCCCCGGCCTTCGGATGCTACGCTTCGCTTCGCATCCTCATCCGGGGCTGTAAAACTTGCGGCCGTAAACGGCCTGGCTGCATCGTAACTTTATGTGAGTGACTCGAAATTAGTTTAATTAGGGGTTGTAATTCAACACAGTATCTATCTTGCAGCCGTGAACGGCCTGGCTGCGCGGGGATATAATCTTATGGTAGAAAAAACAAACTGGATTGTTTTCACAGGGCCACCAAGCTCTGGCAAAACGACGCTTATTCATTTGCTAGATGCGCTGCAGAGAAAGCGGCATTGTCCGACGAAAGATATTCCTTTTTTAAAGGAATATCAGGCGACCCTTAAAATCAATGATACCGCTTTTAGTGCACATCTTGATCAATTAATGATGGTTTTTCAAAAGTTAGATATTGCAAATTTTTCTATTAGTACTGAATGTTTTAGAGATTATCTCAACGATCTTGCTATACCTTCAGCGGAAATAAAACAATATTTGCAACAAGAAGAATCATTTCGTAAAGCAACAGCCTATTATATTGCTCGAGAAAAATCTTTTGCTCAGTCGGAATATGTATTTATGGATAGGGCTATTCCAGATCATTTGTCTTATTTTAGTTTCAAAGG
>Ga0310811_10001930_pt1 | contig 25747 bp, 22 predicted proteins | sample YCmetagenome_FD_207642 | JGI IMG/M metagenome (GOLD analysis project Ga0310811, IMG submission 207642) | Soil microbial communities from experimental microcosm in Duke University, North Carolina, United States - YC | ecosystem: Engineered > Artificial ecosystem > Soil microcosm > Unclassified ... | reverse complement strand
GTCGGCGGTGCCTGCGCGCGCGATAGCGCTCCACTAGCAAGCGTCGCGGCAGCGCATAGAGCAACAGCAAGGACGGGGTTGCGCATGGCGCGCATTGTATCCTTGCAAGATGACCCCTCGCCGCCGCGTGGCGATCGTCATCGCTGCGCATTGCGCGGTCACCGCGTTGGTCGCAGGCGCCTTCGCCTGGCGCTTCGGCCAGAGCCCGCGCGTCGTTCTCCCGCATCTGCTGCTCGTCGCGGAATGGGATCTGTTGCTGGTTGCCATGGCGGCCGTCGTGCGTTGGCGTACGGCAACGATCTTCCGCATTCTGCTGATCGCGACCTGCACCGTGCAGGCTTATCTCTACGTTCTAGATGCGGTCAGCAATGTCGGGTGGGGGCGCAACATCACCGGCCACCTCGTCACCGCGTTTGCGCCGACTATCTGGTCTGGACTCGAGCCATTTCCAGTCGGACGTCCGGGAATTGTGCTGTTTCTGGGCGGGACGTTCGCGCTCGTTGCAACGATCGTGTGGTGTTCCAGTCGCGCACTTCGCACCCGTCCCACCGCTGGCCTGGCGCAGTCGCGTTACCTGGCGGCTGGCGTCGGACTCTGTCTCGCGGCGGCCTTTGCCGGAACGCTGAAGTGGGGAATCGCCGAGCGCGACAACCGGCTATGGAAAGACGAGCTCGTCGCCAGCTTCTTCCGTCCGGTCGGGTACGCGTTTGAACCGACCGCGCGCCGTCACTCCGTCGCCGAGCGTGATGCGGTGCTTCAGGCCTCGTACCCGCGGCGCATTGCCGGCGCCCGTCGTACCAACGTCATCCTGATCATCGTCGACTCGCTGCGCGCGGATCACATGCAGGCGTATGGGTACGAGCGGGAGACGACGCCATTTTTGTCCCAGCTGGTAGCCTCTGGCCAGATGAAGAAGGTCGACCGGGCGTTCTCCACCTGCTCGGAATCGTTCTGCGGCATCACGAGCACGCTGGCGGGACGCGAGTTCCGCGATATCAGCGCGCGAACGTTCCAGCTGCAGGACGTACTCAGTGACGAGGGTTATCAGACGTGGTTCCTGCTATCGGGAAATCACACGGCGTGGAACGGACTGACGCAGTTCTATCATGCCGCCGACGGAACGCTCTTCGACGGATCGCAGACACAGCGTTACACGATGGATGACGATCGGCTGGTGCTGGAAGGGCTCGAGCGCGTGCCGCCTGCATCGCCGCAACACCCGGCCTTCTTCTACGTCCATCTCATGTCGACTCATTACCTCGGCGTGCAGTTTGCCGAGTCGCACGTCTTCACGCGTCCAGACGATACGGTGGATCCCGGCGAGGAACCGTACGCGATTCTGCAGCAGCTGCAGAAACGCGACCGCTACGACGACAAAGTGCGCCAGGCCGACGGTGTGATCCACCAGCTGTTCGACGCGCTCTCCGCGAAACACTACCTGGACGATGCCATCGTCGTCGTGACGGGAGATCACGGCGAGGGGCTTGGCGAACGGCACTGGGCGCACGGATGGCATCTATACAACGAGGACATCCGCATTCCGATGCTCTTCTACGACCTGCGCGGCACGAAGTTCCGCGATCTTTCGTTTGCGACGCAGGTGGACATCGCGCCGACGATCCTCGATCGTCTCGGTCTGCCCATCCCCGAATCATGGGAAGGCAGCTCGCTCCTCGCGGCGCCGCGCGTCCGCTTCACCTATCACCAGACGTACTTCCTGCCCAACCGCTTCGCGGTCCTCTATCGCGAAGGCCCGGCGTTGTACAAATTCATCGCCACGCCGGATTACGGCACGGAGGAGCTGTACGACTTGATTGGCGACGGCGGCGAAACGCACAACCTGATTGGTGAGCAGCCGCAGCTCGCGGCGATGCTCCGCGAGAAGGTGCGCGCCTACCGCGAATAATTCCGCGCGCGTCAGGTGCTGCGGGGCCGTCAGACCGCTTCACCGCCTGGGTCAGCTGGAGTAGTCCTTGCACCCTCAGTGGTGGCTTCGGAGGCCGTTCGTATGGGCTGCGCAAAGCATTTCCTCAACTTCAAATGGGAGCATCATCGCTGGCGCAAGCACGTGACCTATGCCGAGAACGCGCCGCAACACGAGACGAACATGTGGGGCCGCGTCGTCGATGGCGCGTACACACGCTGTGTCAAACATGATGTGTGCGAGGTGTGCGGCAAGACACGCCGGGACATCAATTGTCTGTGCGATTGCGACGTCGGCGATCGGTGTGCGATTCGCCGCGCGTGGATCGACGGTGCGCCGACGCCGTGAAGATGCCACCGGGTTGACGATACAATCTCCGGCTCAATGACGCCTTCACCCGGAGCCGCCGAATCCACGCGCACCGCCATCGAACGGTTCGGCGAGGCATTCAACCGACAGGATGCGGACGCGCTCGTGGAACTGCTGACCGACGATACGATCTTCGAAGACACGTCGCCGCCGCCAGACGGCCGCCGCGTTGAAGGCAAAGCTGCCGTCGTCGAACACTGGCGCGGATGGTTTGCGCGAAACCCCGGCGCGGCGTTCGACACCGAAGACATCATCGTGTGCGACAACCGGGCGGTCGTCCGCTGGGTCTATCGCAAAATGCGCGACGGGCAGCCGTGGCATATCCGCGGCGTCGATGTGTTCACCGTCCGCGGCGGCAAGGTCGCCGCGAAGCTGTCCTACGTCAAAGGCTGACCGCAGTAATATCTGCGAAGGTCGCGGGATCGATGAGTACCATGCCAAAGGAAGCAATCCGCGCGAGCGGATGGGGCCTTCTCGCCACGATAATGCTGGCGATACTGATCATCGCTGGCTCGCGCCGCCTCGATCACTTCGACGCCGCACTTGTCGGTTACACGTCGGCGACTCTGTTTGCGACCTTTGCGGTCACCTATCGATACGCCATGTGGCTGCAGCGACCTCCGACGCGGCTCTACTGGCGCCGCGGATGGCAGGCATTCCTGACGCCGCGACTCGCAGGACCCCATGTGGCGCAATTTGCGTGGCGTCTGCTCATTGACGTCGGCGCCAACAGGTTCATCTTCCAGCGAGCGCGGATGCGCGGGCTGGCGCACTGGCTCATGATGTGGGGGTGCATCATCGCAGCGGCGATCACGTTCCCGCTCGTCTGGGGATGGGTGCATTTCGAGACAGTTCCCGGACGGTTCGATCTGTACCGGGCGTTCCTCTTCGGATATCCGCTCGGTGATTTTCCGGTCCGGTCATGGTTCGCGTTTGTCGTTTTTCACGGTCTGGTATGGACATCGTTCCTCGTGATCGCCGGGGTGATGCTTGCCTTCCGCCGGCGGATGATCGACCACGGCGCCATCGCGGTGCAGGAGTTCGGCATGGATGTGCTGCCGCTCCTGCTCCTGTTTGCGATCAGTATGACGGGGTTGATGTTGACGGCCAGCTATACGTGGATGCATGGATACGCCTACACGTTTCTGGCGATCCTGCATGCGGTCACGGTGATCTTCACGCTGCTGTGGCTGCCGTTCGGGAAGTTGTTTCACATCTTCCAGCGTCCCGCGCAACTGGGCGTCAGTTTCTACAAAGATGCCGGCGCTGCGGCGGGGCCGTCATCCTGCAAACGGTGCGGCCAGCCATACGCGTCCGCATTGATGGTGCCCGACCTGATCACGGTCGAGCGGCAGCTCGGGTTCTCGTACGAACTTGCCGGGAATCCGACGGCGGCACATTACCAGGAGATTTGTCCACGATGCCGCCGTATCCTGTTCGGGCTCGCGCAGGGCGCACTGTGGCAGCAGGCGCGAACGATTGATGGCGACCGTTCCCGTTAGCGAGCTGCAGATCATCGAACGGTTCGGGCCGCACGTGTCCCAGTCGGCGGGCGCACGGCTGTCGCCGAGCGCTGAGCCGGACCGGCTCGTGCAGACGCACTGCTGCTTCTGCGGCCAGCAGTGCGGAATCCAGCTGAAGGTGCGCAACAACGAAGTGATTGGCTTCGAGCCGTGGGAGGACTTCCCCTTCAACCGCGGCATGTTGTGTCCGAAGGGCGTCAAGCGATATCTGCAAGGGTCCCATCCGGATCGGCTCCTTACCGCATTCCGCCGCGATCCCGCCGAGCGATGCGGGTTCGCGCCCATGCCATACGCCGATGCGATTGCGCGCGCAGCCTCGGAAATTGCGCGCCTGCAGGTGGCGCATGGCCACGCGTGCATCGGTGTGCTCGGCGGAGCGAGCCTGACGACGGAAAAGACCTATCTGCTCGGCAAGTTTGCGCGCGTCTGCCTGAAGACCCCCTTCATCGACTACAACGGCCGTCTCTGTATGGTCAGCGCAGGCGCGGCCAACCGCAGGGCGTTCGGCATCGACCGGACGACGAACCCCTGGTCAGACATGGTCGGCACCGAGGTGATCTGGGTCGCCGGCTCGAACGTCGCCGAATGCTCGCCCATCACGACCAACTACATCTGGCAGGCGCGCGAGCACGGGGCCAGAGTCATCGTCCAGGATCCGCGCATCACACCCCTAGCAAGAACGTGCGATCTGTTCCTCCCCGTCAAGCCCGGACGCGACGCGGCACTGTTTGCCGGCGTGCTCAACCTGATGATCGAGCACGACTGGATCGATCGCGACTTCATCGCGCAGCAGACCAACGGCTTCGACGATGTGGCGGCGTACTGCCGCCAGTGGACGCCCGCACGCACGGCCGACGTGACCGGCGTCCCCGAGCGGTCGATTCGCCAGGCCGCGGAGCTCTGGGGCACGGCGAAGAGCAGCTTCCTGTTTCACGCACGCGGCATCGAGCACCATTCCAACGGCGTGGAGAACGCGCTCGGCACGATCAATCTGGTCCTCGCGTCGGGACGCATCGGTAAACTGAAGAGCGGCTACGGCACCATCGTCGGCCAGGGCAACGGACAAGGGGGACGCGAGCATGGCCAGAAATGCGACCAGCTGCCAGGCATGCGCGACATCTCGAACCCGGAGCACCGGCGCTACATCGCCGGCGTATGGGGGATTGATGAGAGCGAGCTCCCGGGACCAGGAGTTGATGCCTACGAGATGTTCCGCAAGATCGATGCCGGCGAGATCAAGGGGCTGATTGCCATCTGCTTCAACCCGAAGGTCTCGCTGCCGGACAGCACGTTCATCGCGCGCGCGCTCGACAAGCTCGAGTTTTTCGCCGCGATCGATTTCTTTCTCAGCGAAACGGCCCGCCACGCCGACATCGTCCTGCCGGGCAGCCTGCACGAAGAGGATGAAGGGGTCGTGGCGCAGGTCGAAGGGCGCGTCATCAAGATCAACAAGGCAGTCGACTGTCCCGGCGAGGCGCGGCAGGACTGGCGCATCATCGAGGACATCGCCGCTGCGCTCGAGCGTCCACACGGCTTCACCTTCGACAGTCCGCGCGCGATCTTCGAGGAGCTGCGCCGGGCCAGCAAAGGCGGTCTGGCCGATTATTCGGGCATCACCTATGAGAAAGTCGAACAGCGGCTCGGCGTCTTCTGGCCCTGTTACAGCGAAGATCCGAAGACCGGCGCGCCGATCGACCACCCTGGCACGCCGCGCCTGTTCGAACGCGGCAGCTACAATCCGATCGCGAAAGGCGCGGGCCCGTTCTACTTTTCGGATGGACGAGCGCGCTTCAATGTCGCCGAGTACAGGCCGCCCGTTGATGATGCATCCGACGACTATCCGATCTTCCTCACCACGGGCCGCGTCATCAGTCAGTTTCTCTCGGGCACGCAGACGCGCCGGATCGCACCGCTCGTCGACCAGTATCCAGAACCGCGCCTCGAGATTCATCCACGGCTGGCGGAAAAGCTGGGCATCGGCGACCGCGACTGGACGACAGTCGAAACGCGGCGCGGCGCCATCACGCTTCGGGCGATGGTCGTCACGACGATCCGGCCCGACACGGTGTTTATTCCGTACCATTGGCCGGGCGCCAAGAGCGTGAACCGCCTCACGGTGGCGGCACAGGATCCGATCAGCAAAATCCCCCAATACAAGGTGTGCGGGTGCCGCATCGCCAGAGCAGCGGCGCCGCCTGAGTACGCCAGCCGCCTCGAGCCGCAGCAGTAAACAGATGGCGAAGCCGGATCATCTCCGCTTCTTCGTCGACCCGAGCCGCTGCATCGGCTGCCAATCGTGCGTCCAGGCGTGCACCGAGTGCGATACGCACCGCGGCACGTCGATGATTCATCTCGAGTTTGTCGATCGCGCGCACAGCGTGCAGACGGTACCCGTCATCTGCATGCACTGCGATCAGCCGACCTGCGCGGAAGTCTGTCCCGCCGATGCGATCAAGCGGACCGGCGACGGCGTCGTCCAGTCAGCGTTGCAGCCACGCTGCATCGCATGCGGCAATTGCGTGGTGGCGTGTCCCTTTGGCGTACCCGAGCTCTATGAACCGCAGCAGCTGATGATGAAGTGCGATATGTGTTACGACCGGACGAGCGCTGGGAAGAAACCGATGTGTGCGACCGTGTGCCCGAGCCAGGCGCTGTTTTTCGGCACCGAGGAACAGATCGAACAGCTGCGTCCGCAATCGCTGGCTTCCAACCGCTTTCAATTCGGCAACCAGACGATCACCACGCAGGTCTTCATCATGACGCCGCGCGCGCTCGCGGTCGCGACGCCGCTCGTTGACGTGACCGCGGCGATGGCAATCACGCCGCCCAGCCGGCCCTTGTCGCTGAAGATGGCGATGCCGACCGCCGAGTCGGTTGATCCATTCGAGAATGTGGAGGTCTGACGTGGGCGATGAACCGCTCGACCCGCGTGCGCCGATCGATCCGCGCATCAACACCGCCGCGCGCGAAGGACTGAGCGGGACGGCGCCCGCCAACCTGTATCTGCCGGTGATCGACCCCGAGCAGATCACGCGCGCGCCCGACGGACGTCCACACGATCGACAGCCGCGCTGGCGGCAGGACTTTCCGATCGACCTGCCGCACGATCAGTACGTCGCGCGCCGTGACTTCATGACGTTCATGGTGCTGACGAGCGCGGCCTTCGCGGCCGGCCAGGTGTGGATCGCGGCGCAGAACTGGCTGCGACGTCGCCAGGCACGGCCCGAAATCGTGCCGGTCGCCAGACTGGACGATATCGCGATCGGCAGCGCGACGGTGTTCACCTATCCGGGACCGAACGACCGCTGCCTGCTGATGCGTCCCGCGGCAGACGTGGTGCTAGCGTTCAGCCAGGCGTGCACGCACCTGTCGTGCGCTGTTGTTCCTCGCATGGATGAGGGGCGCATCTACTGCCCGTGCCACGACGGGGTGTTCGACATGCAGTCCGGTCGGCCATTGGCGGGCCCACCGCAGCGTCCGTTGACACGGATCGCCGTCGACGTACGGCAGGGGACGGTCTACGCCACCGGCGTCGAGCCGAGGACGGTGTAGCGTGCCACTGAAACGGCCGGTCACCGAACAGCAGCGAAGCACGATCGTTTACGGAATGCTCGCCTTCGTGCTGATGATCGACGTGCTGCAGTTGTGGCTGCTCACGGCGACGATGAATGCGGCCTTGGGGGGAGATGCCTCCGTCCTGTGGCCGGCGGCCACGGTCAGTGTCGTGTGTCTGCTGCTGAACGTGGGACTTCTCCGCTACCTGTACCGGCTCGAACACCTGCAGTGATGATCGATCAGCCGCGGGCGGAGCGCATCGCCGGCCTGCATCCCGCCTACTTCTCGATGGTGATGGCGACCGGCATCGTCTCGGTGGCTTCGCAGTTGCTCGCGTACCGGGCCGTCGCCGTTGCGATGTTCGCGCTCAACGCCATCATTTACCTCGCTTTGTGGGTGCTGACGGTTGTTCGGATCGCGAAGTATCGTCCTCGGGTCGTGGCGGATCTGCATCATCACGGCCGCGCCGTTGGATTCTTCACGATCGTTGCCGCCACATGCGTGCTGGGCACGCAGTGCGTGGTGATCGCGGGCATGTGGCGGACTGCAGCAGCGCTCTGGATCCTTGGCATCGGGCTCTGGGCACTGTTGACGTATTCAATCTTCACCATTCTGATCATCAAGCAGGAGAAGCCCACGCTCGCTGAAGGGATGAATGGAGGCTGGCTGGTGTCGGTCGTGGCGGCGCAATCAGTCGCCGTGCTCGGTGTGCAGCTTGCGCAGGGATTCGGCCTCTACGAACAACGAATCCTCTTCTTCTGTCTCGCCATGTGGCTGGGCGGCGGGATGCTCTACATCTGGATCATTTCGCTTATTTTCTACCGTTACACCTTCTTCCCGATGAATCCCGCGGACCTGGCGCCCCCTTATTGGGTAAACATGGGCGCCGTCGCCATCTCGGCGCTCGCTGGATCCCTGCTCGTGCTGGCCGCGGATCGATCACCACTGTTGATCGGATTGCTGCCGTTCGCGCGCGGCCTCACGCTGCTCTTCTGGGCAACGGCGACGTGGTGGATTCCTATGCTGGTCATCCTCGGCTTCTGGCGTCACGTTTACCGCCGTTTCCCGCTGCGCTACGACCCGCTCTACTGGGGCGCCGTGTTCCCGCTCGGCATGTACACCGTCTCGTCGTTCCGTCTCGCGCAGGCGATGGACGTACCGTATCTCCTGTTCATCCCAAGGGGCTTTCTCGTCGTGTCGTGGCTCGCCTGGACCGCCGCAATGATGGCGTTCGTCACGTCCTCGCTTCGCGCGCGCGGGTAGATCTGCGCGAACTGACGCGACCCGGCTCCTTCCGATCGGTCCAGGGAAGGTGGCAACCTCTGTGCACTCATCTCCCGTGCTACCTGGCGTATTCGGCGTGCACAGTGAAGGAGTCTTCAGCTCTTGCAGCCAACTTCGCGGAATTGTGACTACGCGCGTGACAGGAGTCGGAAGATGAGCATCAACGAGACTGCAACCGTCGCAGATATCGCCGCGGAATATCCTGCGGCCGTGCGGATTTTTCAACGCTACGGCATCGACTTCTGTTGCGGTGGCAAGCGGGCGTTTCGCGAGGCGTGCGAGGAGCAGGGACTGTCGTTCAACGAAGTTGAGAAGGCGATTGTCAGCGCCATCGAGCTGCCCGAAGAATCGCGTGACTGGATGCATGCGCCGCTGCACCAGCTGACCGAGCACATCGTGAGCACGTACCATGATGCGCTGCGCGAGCAGCTGCCGCGGCTTGAACAGATGGCGGCGAAGGCTGCCCAGGCGCATAGTGAAAAGTCGCGCGACCTCGTACGCATCAAGGATGCGGTGGGTGAGCTCGCAGCGGAATTGACCCAGCACATGTGGAAAGAGGAAATGATTCTCTTTCGCGCGATTCGCGCCATCGAGGCCGGTGCCGTCAGCGCCGGCATGGGCATCTCGGCACCGATTACCGTGATGGAACAGGAGCACGATCACGCCGGACGTCTGCTTGCCGAGCTGCGTGAGTTGACGGATGACTACGTGGTACCGGCGTGGGGCTGCGCCACGATGCGTGCGCTTTACCAGGGTCTCGCCGAGCTCGAAGCATCGATGCATGTGCATGTGCATCTGGAGAACAACATCCTGTTCCCGCGCGCCCTTCAGCTCGCGGCCGCAAGCAGCGTGTAAGAAACTCGAGATCGTGATTGATCCGCTGGCAAACTCAGCGTGGAGCCGGCCGGACACGGTTGCCGGCTTCGTCGCCTCGCCGCCGAACCCGACGTTGATGCGCTTTGCAGGCGAAGAGATCGCGCGAGCGCGCGGGCGCCGGGCGCTCGATCTTGGATGCGGTGCAGCACGCAACGCCGTACCGCTGGCCCTTCAGGGTTGGACTGTCCTGGGCCTCGATCTATCGCGGCCGATGCTGAAGGCCGCTCGCGAGCGGCAGCGGGCGGAGCTCGACGAAGAACATCACCTGGGTTTGGCCCTCGCGCCGATGGATCGCCTCCCGGTGGCCGATGGCTGCTGCGATCTTGTCATCGCGCACGGTATCTGGAATCTGGCGAAGTCCAGCATGGAATTCAGACAGGCGGTGCGCGAAGCCGCGCGCGTGTCGGCAGACGGCGCGGCGCTGTTCGTGTTCACCTTCTCGCGCAACACGCTGCCGCCGAGCGCCGTGCCTGTCGGCGGCGAGTCGTTCGTGTTTATTGAGTTTTCCGGTGAGCCGCAATGCTTTCTGACCGAAGAGCAGCTGAAATCTGAACTCAGGGCGGCCGGCTTCGTACGAGATGATTCAGTGCCCTTCCGCGAATTGAATCGACCGCGGCCGGATCAACTAACCGCATGCCGCGCGCCCGTGATTTACGAAGGGCTCTTTCGGCGCGTTACCGCTTCTGTTCAGGAGCGACTTTGACGCCCGCGACCTTTGCGCGCTCGAGCGAAGCCTGCATGAACCCCGACTTGCGAACCTCGGCAAGGAACCGATTGATCTCCGCAAGCTGCGCCGACTTTCCTTTCGCGACGACGAGCGCCTGCAGCGTCGCCATATAGTCGTCCGGCAGGACGCGCAGGCCCGGAACGTCGCGGACGAGCTCTTCCATCCGCGTGCGATTCGCCGCGAACGCGTCGACCTTTCCATCGAGCAGCATCTTGCCCATGTCCGCGTTGGGCGGCACCGACGGCAGCGACTGCAGACGCGCGTTCTTCACGTGCTCGCGCACGTAGACCTCCGGGGCCTGGCCGCTGATGGCGCCGATCGTCACACCGGCGCGGTCGACGTCCGCGGAGTTCTGAAAGGGTGCGTTCGCGCGGACGGCATAGGCGGCACCGGAACTGGAGTATGCGTCGGAGAAATCGACCTGCGTCGCGCGCTCGGCTTCAACTGCAAGGAATCCGATGTCGACCCGGCTACTCTTCACGCTCTCGAGCACGGCACCGGCATCCGGCAGCGGCGTCACCCTGTACGGCACGCCGAGACGGCGGGCGAGCTCGCGCGTCAGGTCCTCCGCCGGACCAGACACGGCGCCGGTCTTTGCATCCACGCGGCCTTGAACGGGATTCGTCGCGATGAACGAGGAGCGAAGCGTGCCGGTGGGCGCTAGCAGCGCGACACTCTGCGCATCGACTGTCCGCACGGCGGCGGCCGTCGCGGCCACCGCCAATTCAGCGAGAAAGTCCCGACGCCGCATCAGAACACGAACCGGATCGCCAGCTCCGCCTGACGCTTGTTGAGCGCCGACGAGAGGGTGCCAAACGCCGAAGACAGGGCATTGGCCTGCCAGCCAGCGGCTCCGGGAGTCAGGTTTGTCCGATTGAACACGTTGAACACCTGCGCAACCAACTCGACTCGCTGTGTCGCCGTCAGGCGGATCGACTTGCTCGCCCGCAGATCCAGCCCGTAGAAGTCGTTCGTGTCGATCTGCGATTCGGGAATTGCCACCAGGTTCCGCGTCGCGCGATACGCGTTCACAGCCGCCAGCGCCGCAGCCTGACTGCTGCGGTTGAACTGATTGCGCGTCGTCCCCGGCACGTAATCGGTCACATTCGCGTCGCCATTGAGATCCTGTCCCGCAATAGCGCTGAACGGCATCGTCGATCGTGCGGTGAAGACCGCGCCGAGATTAATCTCGTACGGCAGCATCACCGAACCGCTCGCCACGAGCGCGTGCCGGCGATCGCTGTTGTTCGGACCTTCGTCGTAGTCGATGTGCGCGGCGTCCGTCACTGTTGACAAGAAGCTCGAGCTGCTGACGTTTCCGTTCGTGCTCGCGAGCGTGTACGACACCGTGTACATGTAGTTGTGGTCCAGCCGTTTCTCGAGGCGCATCAGCAGCGCCTTGTAGTCGGCCCAGCCGATCGATTGCGTCTGCAGCACACGGCCGAACTGCGGCAGCGGACGATTGCCTGTGCTACCGCCGCTGCGCGGATTGATGTCGATCGCCATCGGCACTTTCGTCATTTTGTTGTAGACACCGTCGACGTGAATGGCGAGCGCGGCGCCTAACTGACGCGATATCCCGCCGCTATATGCGGCGGATTGCAGGTTCTCGAGATCGTTCGCCTCGACAGCGATGTTCTGCACGCCCGCCGCAACAAAAGAGATCGGATCGCGGCCGCCGTACGGGTCCGGATACGAAGGATTCGGAATGTTCGCCGTAAACTGCCGGAAGTTCTGGATCTCCGACAACTCGGACTGCGTGTTCATCGGGTTGTAGTACAAACCGTACCCCGCACGTACGACCGTCCTGCCGTCGTTGTTCACGTCCCACGCGAGGCCGACACGCGGGCCGAAGTTGTTCTTGTCGCCGCGATGCGAGAAGTCAACCAACGGCGCCAGGCTGGTCGCGGTTCCGGTCGTCGGGAAGATGGTTTTGTCGTTCAGATCGCGTCCCTGGTCGAACACCTTGCCCTGGTACTCGTAGCGAAGGCCGAGGTTCAATGTCAGGCCGGCGAGCGGCTTCCATTCATCCTCCGCATACGTATCCCACAGCACGTTGGGTGCAAAGAGCCCTACGTTGAATAGCGCCGCCTGGAAAAGTGTCACCGATCCCGGTATCGGCACGAACGACGCGAGGTTGGCCGGATTAAAGGACTGATCCTGATTGAATGTCCAGGTGCCGTTCGCCTTGCGAATCGACTGACGGATCGGCAGGCTCTGCGCGCCGACGCCGAACTTCCAGGCATGCTGGCCGCTTGTGATCGACAGATCGTCACGCAATTGCCGCGAGTTGAGGTCGCCGTACTGGTTGGTGTTGGCGCCCCACGTGAGGCTCGGGAAGTTGAAGATCTGCGTCAGGTTTGCCGTGCGCCGCGGGTCCTCGGTGAAGAGCGGCTTGAGCGGCGTCACGCCCGGCACGTGCGCACGAAACAGGTAGTTGGTCCACTGCCCGCGAACTTCGTTGAGGATCTTCGGTGTCAGCACCCAGGTGTGTGCACCGGCCCAAGCGTAGCGATGCTGCTTGATGCCTCCTCCGCCAGAGAACCACGGGTTTGACGACGACGCCGAGCACCCTTCGCACGTGAAGTCCGACACCTGCCAGGCGTAGCGCACGAACAGGTTCTGCTTTTGATCGATCTGCCAGTCACCGCGCGTGAACGACATGTTGTTGTATTCAGGGCTCGGGAACACGCCGTTCAGACTGCCATAGAACTGCGGCTGCTTGACGGCGACGAGGTCGTACAGGTTGCTCTTTAGACGCTCGGCCGCCTGGAAGAAATGCACTTTGTCGCGGGCAATTGGACCGCCGATGGCGCCGCCGAACTGATGCCGACTGAAATCTGGCTTCGGCTGGTTGGCTGCCTTGATGAAGGGGTCGATCGTATTGAGTGCTTTGTTGCGGTAAAACTCGAAGCCCTCGCCGTGGAACTGATTCGTGCCGCTCTTGGTGGCCATCGACACGGCGCCGCCCGCGGTCCATCCGTATTCGGCGGGTGACTGACTGAGGTATACCTTGAACTCCTGAATCGACGACTGCGGGAAGTCCTGACGCGGCTCGCCGGTGTTGCCCTCCTTGTTCCACACGCCGTCCACCAGCAGCGCCGATCCGTTCGTGAATGCGCCCGCGCCGATGTTCGAGTTTGCTTTGCGCGCGCGCACGGCATCCTGGCTGGTACCCGGCATCAGGAGCGCGAGGTCCATCGGCTGGCGAGTGGCCAGCGGCAGGTTCTGCATCTGGTCCTGCGTGATCACGCCCGACACTTCGCTCTTGGTGACCTCGACAATCGGTGCTTCGCCGGTAACCGTCACCGATTCGTTCAGACCCTGCACCTGCATCGTGATGTTCCGAGTCAGCTCCGTGCCGGTTAACAGCGTCATCTCGGGAACGTTCGCCGTGCCGAAGCCCTGCAGCTCGGCTCGAACGTCGTACCGGCCCGGCGGCAATGCGGCGAGCCGATAACGTCCATCCGATTCGGTTACGACGCTTCGTGTGATGCCGGTCTCGACGTTCCGTCCGGTGACGGTGACACCAGGCAACACGCCGCCCTGGGCGTCGCTGACAATGCCGGAGATCACACCGTTAGTGGTCTGAGCCGTCGCCGGGACGGCCAGGGAGATCAGTGCGAGAACGAGAACCGCGAGGGAAACCGGTCGCATATATGAGCCCTCCTCGTCCGTCTAAAGCCGGACGCTACCGATCTGATCCGGCTGACGCCGGACTCCACCGGTGGAGTCCGCCTTTAGGCGGACCCTCCTTTCAACCGCGGAAATAAAGCGAGCGCGTTGTCACGCTCGATGGCACGAAGCTGCGCCGGCGTAAACGAATAGTCGGCGAGCCCTTTCGCCACCGTTGATGCCTGGGCGAATGGATAGTCAGTGCCGAACAGGATGTGCGCGTTCGGCACGACGCGGGTGAACGTCGCAAGCGTGTAGGGATTAAACGCCTGCGCGGTGTCGTAATAAAACTTCTGCAGCGCGGCAAGGTTCGCGTTGGGCTTGCCGTCAGGACCAACGGCCGCACCCAGCCGGCTGGTGATATAGGGCGCCGTGCCACCACCATGCGACCAGATGAACCTGATGTCCGGGCAGCGTGTGGCAGTATTCGTGTAGAGGATGCTCTGAATGGTGAGCGTGGTTTCGGTCGACAGCGTGATGCCCAGCGCGCGGCCGTCCGGCAGCATGTTGATCATGCCGCCGCGGAACGGGTGCGTGTAGGCAACGGCCTTGCGCCGATTCAGTTCGTCCATGACGGGCGCAAACATCGGATCGCCGAGATACTTCCCTTCGTAGCTGCTCATGAAGCAGACGCCATCGGCCTTCAGCGTGCCGAAGGCGTATTCGATCTCCTTCAGCGTGCCGTCCACATCCGGCAGCGGGAGCGTGGCGAACATCCCGAAGCGAGTGGGACGATCCGACACGAGCTTCGCAAAGTACTCATTGCATTCGCGTGCGAGCGCACGGGCGGCCGCCGCGTCGCCGAAGTACACGCCCGGCTCGCTCGTCGACATCATCGACGTCGCCACACCATCACGATCCATGTCCTCGAGCGCCTTCGCCGACGTCCAGTTCATGAGCGGCATCTGACCCGTATTGTGAGCCTTAATGGCAGCGATGAAGCCCGGCGAGTTGCCATGATAGTGCACGTCGATCCGGTACGGAGCGACAGACGATGACTGCGACTGTGCTCCGGTGAGGATGTCCGGTACCAGCGCCGTTGCACCAACTGCGGCTAGACCCGCGAGAAACTCGCGCCGCTGCATCTCCTCTCCTCTCTACGTTCGTAATGCGCGCATCACACGTGCAGGCGTGAAGGGTATCTGTCGCAGCCGCACGCCAGCCGCATTGAAAATCGCGTTGCCGATCGCGGCGGCGGTGGCAATCGATGCCGCTTCGCCGCCGCCGAACGGCGGCATGGCGCGCTGATCGATCAGTACGATGTCCACCTCGGGCACCTCGCGGAAACGGATGATCGGATACGTATTCCAATTCAGATTTCGAACCCCCGCCGCATCGAAGTTCACTTCCTCCATCAGCGCGCGGCTCGTGCCCTGGATGACGTTGCCTTCAATCTGATTCCTCAGCCCGTCCGGGTTGACGATGATCCCGCAATCGTGCGCGACGGTCACCCGCTTCACGCTGACCTTGCCGGTGGACTTGTCGAGCTCGATGTCCGCGATTTGCGCGACGACGGTGCCGGCCATGCCGGAGATGGCAGCGCCACGGCCTGTCACAACATTTCCGCGCCGAGCGGACCTGACAAGGTCCGCGCCGCGGGATTGCCACTTCGCGCGCTCCGCTGCTGCGCGAAGTACTGCGGCGACACGCTGATTGTTCGCGCCTGTCAAGTAGCGCATGCGGAACTCGATGGCATCGACACCCGCAGCCGCGGCCATATCGTCCATCTGCGATTCGGCCGCGAAGCAGCGCGCCTGAGAGTACGGCGCACGCAGATTTCCGGTGCGCAGAGGATTGGGCGTCATCACCCACGGTATCGTCGCCGTCGTCGATTTCCGGTTGGTGAAGACGTACGGCGCGCCGTCGCCGCCGCCGAGCACGACGCCATTTTCATCGGGCTTGATGCCGGTCTGCCGTGACGCGAGCATCGGCGTGAGACGCGCATCCGTCCACGGCACGGTTTGCTCTACGTACTCCCACGCAGCGACGTTGCCCTGCGCGTCGAGTGCCGATCGAATCGCGATCAATTGCGGAGGTCCCTTCGGCTCCCAGCCGTGCTCGTCCTCACGCATCCACTGCACGCGCACCGGCTTGCCGACGACCTGCGACATCAGCGCCGCGTCTTCGGGCGCATCGTCGGGTTCAAGGCGACCGTAGCAGCCAGAGCCCTCGCAGTAGATGAAGTGAACGTCCTGTTCACGGATGCCGAGCAGGCGCGCGATGCCGTTCCGCGTGATGAATGGCGCTTGCGAACCGGACCAGACGGTCGCCTTGGTGCCGTGCACGTCGGCGACGGCGCACGACGGACCGATCATGCCGTGCATCTGGAACGGCCAGCGATAGGTCGCTTCGAACTTCTTCGCGGCACCGTTGAAAGCGGATTCAACATTGCCGGTGTTGATGGCAACGCGCTCCGCAACCGGTTTCGTTGTCTTCAAATAATCGAAGATTGCATCCGGACCCGCTGGGAACCGCACTGGCGGCTCGGACCACGTTACCTTCAGCGCGCGCGCTGCACGGACCGCCGCCCACTCGGTTTCCGCAACCACGCCAACGAAATTGCCCTTCTGCACCACACGCACGATGCCGGGGATGCCGCGCACGGAGGTCTCGTCGACCGCCGCCGGCTTCGAGTTCACGACTGGTGGACGAACGACGCGACCGTGCAACATGCCGGGCACGCGTACGTCGTGCGCGTAGACAAACTGACCAGTGAGCTTCGGCGGCAGATCAAAGCGCGCGACGGATGTGCCGACGACCCTGTAGTCCTTCGGGTCCTTCGGCTTCACATCGGCGGCGAGATTGAGGTCCCACTGCTCGCCGCTCGCCTGGATCGTCGTATCGAAGCGCTTACCGCCGACGAGCGTTGCATAAGACACGGTCCTCGTCGAATTGCCGGCGACACCGACGACACCGTCATTCACCGTGAGCTGATTGGCGGGAACGCCGAGTTGCGCAGAGGCGCGTCTGAGCAGTTCCTGCCTCGCCGCGGCCGATGCCTGGCGCAGCTGGGGACCCGCCCGCTCGAGCGTCCGACTTGCGGATGTGCGTCCCTGATCGACCGTCCTTGTGGTGTCGCCGATCTCCATGCGGATCTTCGACACAGGTACGTCGAGTTCCTCCGCGACGATCTGTCCGAGCGCGGTCCCGGTTCCCGTTCCGAGATCAACCTTGCTGGTGAATACGCTGACGGTTCCGTCGGGCGCAACCGCCAGCCACGAATCAAGCTGGCCTGGAGGCAGACCGCCTGCGTTCGAGATTGGTGTTCCACCTTGGAGACCCTGCGCGAATACGTGTGTGAGGGGCTCGAACAGGTTGAAGCCGATGATGAGCGCGCCGGATTTCAGCAGATCTCTGCGCGAGATACGGCTGGTCTGCATCGCGATGCGCGCATTATGCGCCGGCTGGCTCGGCAAGCGTGCCTCGAATCGCCGCGTCGGTCACGAATTGTCCGGTGAAGTCCGTGTTAACCCCGATTTTGTGTGCCGTCTTCAGCCAGGCGTGTTCCATTCCGCAACCGGCACAACTAACTCGCCAATGAGCAATGTTTTAACGCGCGAAGCTGCCGATAACCTGTGCGGCAATGCGCGAGAGCGTGTTCCGGGACGGGGCATCGCATCGTCGCGCAGAGCCCAGGTCACCACACCTTAACCACTGACAGCGAAAGAGTTAACAGGAAAAGCCGTACTGCCGAGGTGCTGGATCTGATGTTGCTCATCCGCCGCCCGTCATGAGTGTATTCAGGCTACGGTTGTGGGCGGTCGTAGCGGCCTTCCTGACGCTACAGGCGCCCGTGATGTTTGCTGTCAATGGGGGGCCGCCGAAGAAGAAGCCCCGAATCGACCTCCAGATTCAACAAATCGAGGCGAACGGACCCGGCTCTGGCGAAATCCGCGTCATTGTTCGTCCGGACGGGACCCGCGACTGGACGTCGCTCCTGGCAGCGCTCAAAGCGCGCGGAATCACCGTCACCCGCCAGGCGCGCCGCGCAAACGCAATTGCGCTGCGTCTCAGCCAGTTGGATCTATCGTGGCTGGAATCTCTCGATGGGATCGGTTCCATTGCCGGCGACCCGGTCGTCCATCCCTCGCAGCTGTCGCTGCCGAACGGAACGACTCCTCTCGCGCCGCAACCGACCATAGCCAACGAACTGCGGAAGCAACTCGGCCTGACCGAGAGCGACGCCAAGGGTGCCGGCATCGGCATCGCCATCGTCGACTCCGGTATCGCGGCGGTCCCGGATCTCGCCGATCGAATCAACGGGTTCTACGACTTCACAAATGGTCAGCCTGGAGTTCCGACGACCCCGGTTGACGGCTACGGCCACGGCACGCACGTTGCCGGGCTCGCGGCCGGCAGCGGCGGTCTCTCGAACGGCCAGTTCGGTGGCGTTGCCCCGCAGGCACATCTCATCGGACTTCGTGTACTCGACAACTCCGGAGCGGGCTCGACAAGCGACGTCATCGCGGCGATCGAATTCGCCGCGGCCAACAAGGACGCGCTCGGCATCGACGTCATCAATCTGTCACTCGGCCACCCGCCGTACAGCACGGCGGCTGACGATCCGCTGGTCCAGGCTGTCGAAGCAGCGTCGCGCGCGGGCATTATCGTCGTGGTGTCGGCCGGCAACGCGGGCGTGAATCCGCAGACCAATCAGGTGGGCTACGCGGGGATCATGTCGCCCGGCAATGCTCCGTCCGCGTTTACCGTCGCATCGGCAAAGACGCAGAACACGGTTGATCCGTCAGACGACCGCATCGCGAACTACAGCTCTCGCGGTCCATCGTGGTTCGATGGCTTCGTCAAGCCAGATTTCGCGGCGCCGGGACAGAACGTGGTTGCACCTTTCGCGCCGGGCAGCTTCCTTGGCGTTACCTACCCGTCGCTGCTCGTCAACGATGCGCACGGACAGAAGACCTACATCTCGTTGTCGGGTACCAGCATGGCGGCTGGCGTCGAAAGCGGATTGGTCGCCGTCGTGCTCGAGACGAGCCGCCACACTGTCGAATCGCTTGGCGCCCTGACACCCACGTCTCCGCGGTTGAGCGGAGCTGCGGTAAAGGCGTTCACCGAGTACACGGCGTTCACCATGCACGACGCCAACAACGTCACCTATGACCGCCTGACGCAGGGCGCCGGCCGCGTCAACGGCCAGGGCGTGATCGAGCTTGCGCGGTCGGTCAATCCGACGGTGCCGGTCGGCTCGCCGTGGATCATCTCGGCTGTCGTGCCGTACAGCACCTACAACGGCGTCACCTATTCGTGGGCCGAGAACATTATCTGGGGCGAGAACATCGTCTGGGGCGAAAACATCATTTCATCGAACAACATCGTCTGGGGCGAAAACATTGTCTGGGGCGAAAACATTGTCTGGGGCGAAAACATTGTCTGGGGCGAGAACATCGTCTGGGGCGAGAACATCGTCTGGGGCGAGAACATCGTCTGGGGCGAGAACATCGTCTGGGGCGAGAACATCGTCTGGGGCGAGAACATCGTCTGGGGTGAAAACATCGTCTGGGGTGAAAACTTCCTCTGGGGTGAGTCTTCGAACACGCATCGCGGCGGCAAGAAGGTGGCGAAATGAGCAACCACATTTCTTGTTCAACTGCGATGAATCCTTCAAACATGGCGAACTCGGTGATGACGAACCTCGAGCCGATCCGATTCGACTCCGTTGCGCTGCCCGCCCCGTCGGTCGCAACCGATGCGGACTGGACCGCACGGCTACCAGTCCTCAAAGGACGCCGGATGATGCTGCGCGAGTTGGTGAAGACCGACGCGCTGTCGCTCCTGTCGATGCTGTCAGCGGAAGAAGTGTCGCGTTTCATCTCGCCGCCACCGACGACGCCGGAAGGGTTCGAGAAGTTCGTGGTGTGGGCGCAGCGCGAACGGCAGGCTGGCAATCAGATCACGTTCGGCATGGTGCCGGAGGGTTGTGATCATGCGGTCGGTCTCGTGCAGGTCCGTGCAATCGCCCCGAAGTTCTCGGTGGCCGAGTGGGGATTTGCGGTAGGCTCACCGTTCTGGGGAACGGGCCTCTTTCTCGCGAGCGCGAGAATGACGCTCGACTTCGCCTTCCGGCACACAGCGGTCAATCGACTTGAAGCGCGCGCGGTCGTGCAGAACGGCCGTGGCAACGGCGCGCTGCGCAAGCTTGGCGCCGTTCAGGAAGGCGTGCTTCGCGGATCGCTGGTGAAGAACGGCAAGTACCTCGACCAGATTATGTGGTCGATTCTTTCGCAGGATTGGTTCCAGGCGAAGGCTGTCTGGACGGAGGTTCTGCAATAGATCGCCACGCGCGCGATGCAAATTACCGAGGACGCGACCACAGCGGCGCCGCCGCACACCGAACCTAGAAAAGAGGCAGGACTGCCCCTTCTGGGACGGGTATATGTCGGCGGCGTCATTGCGGCTGGCGCAATCGTTCTCGTCTACTGCGCCACGCACGTCCACGTTACGCAGTGGGCGCTCTTCATCTCGCTGATCGTTCTGTCGTGTCTCGCATCCGCGCTGAAGGTGCGTTTGCCGCTGACGCGAAGCGCCTCGACGATGTCGGTATCGTACGTCGTCGACTTCACGGCGCTGCTGCTGCTCGGACCAGAGCAGACCGTCTTTGTGGCGGCGGCGAGCGCCATCGCGCAATCCACGCTGAACGTCCGCAAAGGCAATCCGTTCTACCGCACCCTCTTCAACATCGCAGCGATCGTCCTGACGATTGAATTCGCGGGCGTCGTGTTCCGCTGGAGCGGCGGCGGTGCGGGCCACCTCGGGTGGCCGCAAATCGCGACGCCGCTGCTGGCGGCCGCGACCGCGTATTACCTCGCCAACACGACGTCAGTCTCGGTCGCGGTTGCGCTCACCTCGGGTCAGCGCCTGCTGCGCGTCTGGAACGACAACTTTCTCTGGTGTGCCCCCAGCTACTTCGTCGGCGCGACCGTCGCGATGGTCGGGGCCACGATCGTCAACGGCGCCAGCCAGTGGCTCCTCCCGATTCTCATTCCGCCCGTCTATCTGACGTTCCGCAGCTACAAGGTCTACCTGGGGCGCCTCGAGGACGAGCAGCGGCATACGAAGGAAGTGACGGCGCTGCATGACCAGGCGCAGCAGGCCCTCAAGTTCGCGCAGCAGTCGGAAGGCAAACTGCGTGAAACGCTGCAGCTGCTGAAACAGAGCGAAGAGCGCTACGCGCTGGCCGCCGCCGGTTCAAACGACGGTCTGTGGGACTGGGATGTCGTCCGCAATCGCGTCTACTTCTCGCCCCGCTGGAAGACGATGCTCGGACTCACCGACGACGAGGTCGGCAACACGCTGCTTGACTGGCTCAATCGCGTGCATCCGGACGAAGTCGAGGGGCTGCGCGCGGCGCTCGGCGCGCACCTGGCCGGCGAGACGCCGCACCTGGAGCACGAACACCGCATTCAAACAGCCGCCGGCGCGTACCGCTGGATGCTGTGCCGCGGCATCGCGGTGCGTGACGCGGACGGCACGGCAACGCGCGTCGCCGGATCGCAGACGGACGTCACCGACCGTCACGAAGCGCAGGCCCGGCTCGAACACGCCGCCCGTCATGACTCGCTTACCAACCTTCCGAACCGCTCCGCCTTCATGCAGGAGCTCGGTCGCCTGCTGGCGCGCTCGAAGCGCATGGGCGACTACCGTTACGCGGTGCTCTTCGTCGATGTCGATCGCTTCAAGCTGGTGAACGACAGCCTTGGTCACCTCGTCGGCGACCAGCTGCTCACGGCCGTCGCGCACAAGCTCGGCACCTGCCTGCGCACCGGCGACGTACTGGCGCGTCTCGGCGGCGACGAGTTCACGATTCTCCTCGACGGCGTGAACGGTCCCGGCGACGTGGAGTTCGTAGCCGAACGCATCCAGTCGTTGTTCCGCGAGCCGATGAAGGTCGACAGCGGCCGCGACATCTTCGTCACGACGAGCATCGGCATCGCCATGGGCGGCTCGCACTACGAGCATCCCGAGGAGCTGCTGCGTGACGCCGACACCGCCATGTATCGCGCCAAGGCGCTTGGCAAGGCGTGCCACGTCGTGTTCGAGCAGCGGATGCGCGATCACGCCGTCGTGCGGCTGAATCTCGAAACCGAGCTGCGCCGCGCCATTGAGAACGACGAACTGAAGCTCGTCTACCAGCCGGTGATCGCGCTGAAGAACGGCGCGCTGTCAGGGTTCGAGGCGCTGCTGCGATGGCAGCGCGCCGGCGGCGAGATGATTCCGCCATCCGAGTTCATCCCGCTCGCGGAGGAAACCGGCGTCATTGTTCCGCTGGGCATCTGGGTGCTCGGCGAAGCGTGCCGTCAGGCGGCCGCGTGGCAGCGGCAGTATCGATTCGATGAGCCGCTCACCATGAGCGTGAACATCTCGCCTCGGCAGCTGATCCAACCGGGGATCGTCGAAGCGGTTGGTCAGATGCTGCGGAAGCATTCGCTCGCGCACGGAACGCTCGCCCTGGAAATCACGGAAAGCGCTCTGGCGGAGGATGCAGCCACGGCGATGCGCGTGATCAAGGAGCTGAAAATGCTCCCCGTGCAGCTGCTGCTCGACGACTTCGGCACAGGCTATTCGTCGCTCGGCCACCTGCACCGCTTCCCTGTGGACACGGTCAAGATCGATCGGTCGTTCCTCGCCAAGGATCCCCTCGATCCGAGTGGCTCGAACGTGCTTGCGGCCGTTGTGTCGCTCGCGCAGAATCTCGGCAAGGGGGTCATCGTCGAAGGCATCGAGACCGCCGAGCAAGTCGAGCGGCTGCGCAAACTGCGCTGTCCGCACGCACAGGGCTTTTACTTCTCGAAGCCGGTCGATGCCGCCGAAGCCGGCGCGATCATCGCGCTTGCGAGCGCGACCGCCTCGCGGCGCCCGCCGATTGGCGGCTCGGACGAGACGTCGACCGCCGCGCCCCGGATTCATTGAAGCGGTCCGGGTGAAGCCGGACGCTACGTGTTATCTTCCGCAGTCCTTTGAACGCGTCCACCATTTCCCCGTAAGAAAAATTGGCGTTGCGACCGCTCGTGTTCGGCAGCACGAACACGACCGAATCGCCGAGCGTCTGCTCCTGCACACCTAATTCCACAGCTCCCTTGTGTTCAGGAAACATCGCGCGAAAAACGGTGACGCCGACCAGCGCCACAACGCGCGGACGAAACCGCCGGACTTTTTGAAGAAGCCGCTTGCGGCCGGCGACATATTCGTGGGGCCGAAGCGTGTCGATGCCGGGCGTCGCACGCGCGACGATGTTGGTGATACCGAAGCCCCAATCGGGCAGCCGGTCGTCGTCTTCGAAGGTAATCGGCTCGGGAACCAGGCCTGCCTCGTACAACACCTTCCAAAAGCGATTGGAGAACCCGGCGAAGTGATGCCCGGTCAACGCCGAGCGCACTCCCGGATTAATGCCGACAAACAGCACTTCCACGCCGGCACGGATGCGATCCCGCAGCGGGGGCAGAACCTTTTCTATAATTCGTGTCATGGCGCAGTGGCTGGTGAAAGAAGAGCCGGAGCACTACAGCTACGACCAGCTGGCAAAGGATCGCAGGACGGTGTGGGCGGGCGTTCGCAACCCGCTCGCACAGAAACACCTGCGATCAATCCGCAAGGGTGATCGCATCTTCTACTACCACACTGGCAAGGAAAAGGCCGTGGTAGCGGAAGCGCGCGCAGGCAGCGATGCCTATCCGGACCCCAACGATTCAAGCGGCAAGCTGTACGTCGTCGATGTCGTTGCCGGAAAGAAGCTGCCGCGCCCGGTCACACTCGCCGAGATCAAAGCGGACCGTGCGTTTGCGAGCTTTCCGCTCGTACGCATGTCGAGATTGTCGGTTATGCCCGTCACCGATGCGGAATGGTCACGCATCGAGACCATGAGCCGGGGAGGCGCGTCGATATAATCGAAAAGTGTCGCGGTTCCGGGTCGCTCTGATCGCGGCGGTGCTCGCCGCCACTACGCTGCAAGCCGCCGATAACCTTCCTTCCGTTCTGATTTCGCGTCAGCTCGCTGAAACGGAGCATCTGCGAATTGGCGACATGGTGCGGCTGAGCCCGACCGCCGATGGCGCTGTCGTTCAGCGGTTCCGCGTCGCCGGCATCTACGAGCCGACGCCTGACCCGGCACGGCTTGGAGCGGTCATCCGCGAGGTGCAGTTCCATCTTCCGGATCTTCTGAAGCTGACGCGTCAGGCCGGCACTCCCGCCGGCAGCGAGTACGTGCAGCGGATCAATGTCGCGCTCGTAAATCCTGACGAGGCGACTCAATTTTCACGGGAGGTGCAGGCAAGAATGCCAGGCGTGCAGGCGCAGCCCGCGTCCGGCGCCGCGGAATCGACCGGGCCGTTCATCGTCCTTCGCCGGTTTCACCTCGCCATCGCGATCGTCACGATCGTTGCGTCAACCGTATTCCTGCTTGCACTGACGATCATGCTGGTGGACGAGCGGCGCGCGGCCGTCGGCGTTCTGCGGCTCATCGGCCTGCCCAGCCATCGAATCATTTTTCAGTTGTTCCTCGAAGGTGTGCTGATTGCGACCGTCGGATCACTTTTCGGCCTCCTGCTGTCGCTCGCATCCGAGGGACTCATCAACCGCTTCTTCCAGTGGCGCTATGACACGGCGCTCGTGTTCGTGCACGTCACACCGCAGGTCGCGGCAACCTGCGTGGCGATCGCTGTGCCGCTCGGCGTATCGGCGACGGTCGTCGCGTCGTGGGCGCTGCTGCGACGCAACGGCCTGAGGCTGGCGCGGCGATGAATGCGATGGGATTCGCCTGGCGCAGCCTGGTGCGCCAACCGGCGCGTGCGTCACTTGGCGTACTTGGCGTCGCCGCAGTCGGCGCGCTGCTGTTCGACATGCTGCTGCTGTCGAACGGGTTGGTGGTCTCGATGCGCGGCCTGTTGGAGCGCACCGGGTTCGATCTGCGCGTGACCGCCACTGACGCCCTGCCGGGCTCAGGCCCTTTGATACCTGACGCCGTCGCCGTGACGGAAGCCATTTCCAAACTTCCATCGGTGCGCTCCGCAGTCGCGCTGCGCTTTGCCAACGCGTCGATCCAGGACGGCACGCCGCGCGGCGTGTACGCCGGCTTCCAGGGGGTGTCGGCGACGTCGTCGCACCCGTGGACGATCCTGCGCGGACGCGACATCGGCAGCGGTGCGGAGGTGGTCATCAATCAGAACACCGCGGATCGGCTGCGCATCCAGCCGGGCGCCCGGATGACGCTGAGAGCCTCGTGCAGCGGTGAAGAACAGGCGCTGCCGCCGATGACATTCACCGTTGCCGGCGTCGCACAATTTCCCTTCGACACGCCCAACGGCATCACCGTCGCCGCATCGCTCGATCAGGTCGCCAACGCCTGTGGCGGGAACGAAGTAAACGAAGCGGATGTGATCATGGCGGCCTCGCAGGAGACCTCCGGACCTGATACCGCCGTCGCCGACGTCGCGAGGTTGTTCCCCAGCCTCAAGCCGCTGAGCAACGTCGAAGCTGTAAGCCGCTTCGAGCGCGGCGGCTTCACGTACTTCCGCCAAATCTCCACGGTATTGACCACCGTCACGCTCGCGTTCGCCGTGCTGTTGATCACGGTGCTGCTGACCGTGTCGATCAATCAGCGGCTCGGCGAAATTGCGGCGCTGCGCGCGCTCGGCTTCTCGCGCTGGCGCGTCGTTGCGGACGTGTTCTGCGAATCGGTGCTGATCGTGGGCGGCGGTGGTCTGCTGTCGCTGCCGCTCGGCGCGTCGCTTGCCGTCGGGCTCGATCACATCTTGAAGCGCATTCCCGGTATTCCGGCCGACGTTCATTTCTTTGTCTACCAGG
>Ga0310811_10001929_pt1 | contig 25751 bp, 15 predicted proteins | sample YCmetagenome_FD_207642 | JGI IMG/M metagenome (GOLD analysis project Ga0310811, IMG submission 207642) | Soil microbial communities from experimental microcosm in Duke University, North Carolina, United States - YC | ecosystem: Engineered > Artificial ecosystem > Soil microcosm > Unclassified ... | reverse complement strand
TGCTTGCAGGCATCCAGCAAAACCGTGGTAGATATACCACCAACCAGCAGGGCTTTAAGGGAATCTCTTCTATCCATGATAACAGAATTAAATATTTTGTTTCTTCATTTGGTCAACTATATACTCCGATGCGCGCATGGAAAGAGCCAGTATCGTCCAGGTGATGTTTTTATCCGCCTGCGATACAAACTGCCCGCCATCTACGCAGAACAGGTTCTTTACATCGTGCGACTGACTATATTTATTCAAAGGCGATTTCTTGGCATCATTACCCATACGCACAGTTCCGGCCTCATGAATGATATTACCAGGGTTGTGCAAACCGTAGTTATTATGCGGCCCGTCATCCCCACCCCAAGTAACTACAGCGCCCATGCTATGTAATATCTCTTTGAAGGTTTCCTTCATGTGCTTAGCCTGGTTGATCTCGTAGTCGGTCCATTTAGTATGGAAACGCAATACCGGGATACCATATTTATCTACCACATTCGGGTCGATCTCGCAATAGCTATCCTCGCGGGCAATACCCTCGCCCCTGCCGGCCATACCTACGTGTGCACCAAAGAAGTAACGATAATCTTCTTTCAATGAAGCGCCATAACCGCCTGCTTCTTTTTGCTTACCGTGCACCTTGAACATACCATTCAGGTTCTGGATATCCCAGTTGAAACCATATAAAGGCATACCGAAACCGCCACCATATTCGATGTGGTAACCGCGGGGGAAATCCAGTTTCTTATTATCAAGCCACCAAGGGGTATACACGTGCATACCGCCTACACCGTCTTCGTTATAGCGCTTACGGTCGAATAGTTCTGGTATGATACCACCCATATCGGCACCAGTCGAGTCATGCAGATACTTACCAACCACACCGCTTGAGTTGCCAATACCATTAGGGTAACGGGTTGATTTGGAGTTCAGCATTAAACGTGCACTTTCGCAAGCACTGGCAGCCAATATTACTGTACGGCCAAATACCTGGTATTCCTGCATGTCAGCTTTGTTCACGTAAGAAACACCTGTAGCCAAACCATCGCGGTTAGTTAATACTTCGCGTGCCATAGCGTTCACCACCAAGTCGACATTTCCTGTAGCAACCGCTGGTTTTACCAATACGGATGAAGATGAAAAGTCACCGTAAATTTTACAGCTACGACCGCATTGTGCACAATAGAAGCATGCCTCGCGGTCTTTATTGATCTTCTTCGTTAATATGGATAAACGCGAAGGAATTACCGGGATATTGATATTACCTGCGGCCTTTTTTATGAATAGTTCATGCAACCTCGGTTTTGGTGGTGGCAGGAACAAACCATCTGGATCATTATATAAACCTTCGTTAGTTCCAAACACACCGATCAGCTTATCTATTTTATCGTAGTAAGGTTTTACATCATCATAGCTGATTGGCCAGTCGTCACCCAAGCCATCTATGCTGCGGCGTTTAAAATCATTCGGTCCGAAACGCAATGAAATACGTCCCCAGTGGTTGGTACGACCGCCCACCATACGTGCGCGCCACCATTCCCAGTTACTTCCGTCTTTTTGGGTGTATGGCTCGCCATCAATTTCCCAACCCCAGTAGCAGCCATCAAAGTCGCCAAACGGGCGAAACTTAGTGCTGGCACCACGACGCGGGGACTCCCATGGTTGTTTTAATTGTGATGAATTTTCGCGGGGGTCGTAATTTGGACCTGCTTCTAGCAAACAAACTTTTAAACCTGCATTAGCTAAAACATACGCGGCCATACCGCCGCCAGCACCCGAACCAACGATAATAGCATCGTACTTTTTCGGTTGCTTCTTGATCTGGATATCGTCCATTAAAATGAATTATTAAATAGGTATTCTGTAAAAAGTGGCAGCAACAAATCTAATATTTGATTTCCGTTTTAAAAACCCTGTTTTCGCCCCTTTTGTATTTAATTTGTTACTTAAATCATACTGTTCCGCTTCACCAGGTAAGCCTTCAGGATATTGTTATAGCCATCGTGAATATTAGCGTCAACCAGGTCGATATGGTATTGCGCACATTTCAGTTCCAACTGATGACGATAATTGTCCAGATTTGAACGGTAGGCCTCGCGGATCTTGTTCGGATGAACCTTGATCTCCTCCCCACTCTCAATATCCACGAAATGGTGCGGGCGGTTATCAAAATTAAAATCCAATTCTTTGTGCCGGTCGTTCACATTAAATATCACCACCTCGTGCTTGTTATATTTTAAATGCTGAATTGCGGCAAATAACGCCTGCAGTTTTTCTTCAGTGTAATTATTCTCCAGCATATCACTGAAGATAATGATCATTGAACGTTGGTGAACTTCCTCTGCAATATGATGCAGTACGCCGGTGATATTGGTCGTCGCATTCTTTTTAGGCTGATTGTAAACTTTTTCCAATTCAGCAAAAAGATAAAATAAATGTTTTGAGGTTGATCGCGCCGCGCTGATCCAGTCGATCTTATCAGAAAACAGACATAGTCCGAAAGCGTCCCTTTGTTTTTTGAAAAGATACGCGAGGGAAGCTACTGAATAGATAGAAAATTGCAGCTTATCCATTCCTTTTTCAGGGTAATTCATGGATGATGAAGTATCCAGTAGTAAATAGCAGCGCAGGTTGGTTTCTTCTTCAAACTGCTTTACGAAAAGCTTATCTGTTCGTGCCAGCAATTTCCAATCAATGTTCTTTACCGATTCACCGTTATTATACAGGCGATGCTCAGCAAACTCAACAGAAAAGCCGTGAAAAGGGCTTTGGTGCAAGCCGGTTATAAATCCCTCCACTACCTGCCGGGCCAGCAGTTCCAAATTGGCCAGGTGGCGTATTTCCTGTTCATCACTTAGTTTGGGCATACTGCTAATGTAGGGAACTGATTGGTGTATTCAAATAAAAAACAAAACACGATTTAAAGATTTATACGATTAAATCATGATAATCGTATAAATCTTCAAATCGTGTCCAAAAAAAGAGGCCGCCTCATATTCTGAGACGGCCTCTTTTATACTGGTTGAATATATATTATGCTAACTGTTTATCTAATTTACCTGCAAGTATCGATTTTGGCACTGCACCGATCTGTTTGTCAACGATCTCGCCTTTGTTGAAATATAACAAAGCAGGAATATTGCGGATGCCGAACTTCATCGAGATGCCTGGGTTATTGTCAACATTTACTTTGCCAACAACAGCCTTACCGCTATACTCTTTCGCGATTTCTTCAACTACCGGACCTACCATGCGACACGGACCGCACCATTCTGCCCAAAAGTCAATTAATACCGGTTTATCTGCTTTGAGAACTATTTCTTCAAAGTTTGCATCAGTTATTTCTAAAGCCATGATTTTTAAAATTTAAATTATTTACAAATATATACTATTCAAATTGCTTGCCACAAGTGTACCTATGACAATGTGACAATCATATTATGTACGTATGACACATTAACTTATGGGTGACAATAAATGTAGTCTTATTGGCAGGCAGGGTCAAATTAATTTATTAACAAACAATCAAAGCAGGTTGTTTATTAACAATTTACCTACTTCAGCATCGGCTCGGCATGCGTTAAACTATGTATCTCAGCCATCAGATCATCGCTAGGATTTACCTTGAAAGTCTTACTTGGCAACTCGATCAGCAAGGATTCTTCCATATCCCTTACCATGAACCGAAGCGTACAATTTTTAACTGGGTATTTTTGATTATTCTCTTCTACGATCTGCTCCAGATTACTCATAAACCCATCATTCAGTGCATTCAAATCAATACAAACAGTTACTGATTTGGTCAGTTTATCGCGCATTTCGGACAATAACGACATGGTAGCGATACGCAGATCCCAGTTGTCTTTTTGCCTGAATTTTTCTTCGATGTTACCTTTGATGTGCAGGAAGTAGCCATCCACCAGCAGGTTTCTGAATTTTACATAATCCTCGCCAAAAAGGGCAAATTCATAAGAATCATTATAACCTTCCAGCTTAAATGTACCGAACGGTTTCCCGGTTTTGGTCATCTTGTGTTGAACACCAGAAACAAGTCCGCCTACGCTTAGCTCCCCTTTCTTGCGAAGCTCCGCAAAAGCTGCTTTGATATCATCGCCTCCCTCGCCCGAGCGGGCCTTCTGCATGTTATTCAGGTCGGATACGGTAGCATTACAATAACGCTGCATTTCCAGCTTATAATTATCCAGGGGGTGACCGGTCAGGTAAATGCCAATCACATCCTTTTCATACTTCAGTTTTTCTATCAGCGGCCATTCTTCAGCCTCCGGCATAGGTGGCTCAGGGATATAGGATGCTACCGATCCTCCAAAGAGTGAAGACTGCGAACTGCTTTGGGTATTCTGGTAATCAACACCATATTTACTCAACCGCTCCACGCCTGTAAGTATGCCATTCTCTGTTTTAGCGAAGAATTGGGCGCGGTTCAATTTAAACTCATCAAATGCCCCGCTATAAACCAGATTTTCGTATGATTTTTTATTTACTGAGCGTGAGTTCGACCGTCTTGCAAAATCATATACCGATTGGTATGAGCCGTTCTTTTCGCGTTCCTCTATAATACTCTCAATAGCTTTCTCACCTACGCCCTTAACACCCGTCAAACCAAAACGTACCTCTCCTTTTTTATTTACAGAGAAAGCCATATCCGACTCGTTAATATCCGGGCCAAGTACAGGCACACCCATACGGCGGCACTCCTCCATAAAGAAGGAGATTTTTTCTATCGCATTCTGGTTATTCAATACCGCTGCCATATATTCCGCCGGGTAATGCGCTTTCAGGAAAGCTGTTTGATAGGCAACAAATGCATAACAAGTGGAATGCGATTTATTGAACGCGTATTGGGCAAAAGCTTTCCAGTCGGTCCATACCTTGGTCAGCTTATCTTTCGGGTGACCTTTGGCCATGGCCCCTTCCATAAACTGCGCCTCCATTTTATTCAGCACCTCTATTTGCTTCTTACCCATTGCTTTACGCAACACGTCGGCATCACCCTTACTAAACCCTGCCAGTTTCTGCGACAAAAGCATCACCTGTTCCTGGTATACGGTAATACCGTAGGTTTCACCCAGGTATTCCTCCATATCATCCAAATCGAAGGTGATTGGCTCACGGCCATGCTTACGACTGATGAAGTTAGGAATGTATTCTATCGGTCCCGGACGGTAGAGTGCGTTCATCGCGATCAAATCTTCAAACTTATCGGGCTTCAGATCGCGCAGGTACATTTGCATACCGTCACTTTCAAACTGGAACGTACCATTGGTATCTCCACGCTGATAAAGTGCAAAAGTTTCCTGATCATCTAGTGGAATATAATCTATATCGATTTCTACACCGTGGTTTTGCTTGATTAGTCGTAGCGCATCCTTAATAATGGTCAGGGTTTTCAAACCCAAAAAGTCCATCTTGATTACACCCGCATCCTCAATCACACGACCGTCGAACTGTGTTACTAAAAGATCTGAGTCTTTCGCAGTAGCAACCGGAACAATATTGGTCAGGTCATCCGGTGCGATGATGATACCTGCAGCGTGTACACCTGTATTACGCACCGATCCTTCCAGTTTTTCCGCTTCACGCAATACAGTACCTTTCAGGCCTGGGTCTTTATAAATATCTTGTAATTCAGGGACCTGGTCGATGGCCTGGCGCAGGGTGATACCCAAAGTTTCGGGCACCAGTTTTTTCATGGCACTAACTTCGGACAGCGGCATATCCAGTACGCGACCTACGTCCTGTATACTGGTACGGGCAGCCATGGAACCGTAGGTTATGATCTGAGCAACCTGGTTTTTACCATATTTATCCACCACATAATCGATCACTTTCTGACGGCCCGAGTCGTCAAAGTCTGTATCAATATCGGGCATCGACTTACGGTCGGGGTTCAGGAACCTTTCGAAAAGTAGGTTGTATTTGATCGGGTCGATATTGGTGATACCTATACAATAGGCCACCACCGAACCCGCTGCCGAACCACGTCCCGGACCAATGAATACGCCCATATCGCGGCCAGCCTTTATAAAGTCAGCCACAATCAGGAAGTATCCGGCAAAACCCATGGTACGGATAGTAAACAACTCAAAATTCAGGCGTTCTTCTACCTCTGGTGTTATATCCTTATAGCGTTCTTTGGCCCCTGTAAAGGTCAGGTGCTTCAGGTATTCCCATTGGTTTAGCGTATCCGCATCAGGCGTGTTGTGTATCTTAAATTCTTCGGGGATAATAAAGTTGGGAAGCATGATATCACGCTTCAGTTTCAGCACCTCCACTTTATCAACTATCTCGTTGGTGTTATCCAGTGATTCAGGCAGGTCATGAAACAGCTTACCCATTTCGGCCTGTGTTTTAAAGTAGAACTGGTCGTTGGGGAAACCAAAACGATAGCCTTTACCACCCTCCTCGTCCGTTGCGATTGGTGTGCTCTGCATATCACCGGTGTTCACGCAAAGTAAAATGTCGTGAGCATTGGCATCCTGCTGATCTACATAATGCGAATCATTAGAGCAGATCACTTTTACATTATGCTTCTTGGCGAATTTTAGCAGAACTTCGTTTACAATATTCTGTTCAGGAATATCGTGACGTTGTAGTTCAATATAGTAATCCTCGCCAAAAAGGTCGAGCCACCATTTGAATTCTTCCTCTGCCTTTTCCTCGCCTTCCCTTAATATCGCCTGCGGAACCGAAGCACCGATGCAGCAAGTAGTGGCGATCAATCCTTTATGATATTTTACGATCAGTTCTTTGTCGATACGTGGCCATTTGCTGTAAAGCCCCTCCATATATCCCAGTGAGCAAAGCTTTACCAGGTTGCGGTAACCTTCGGCATTTTTTGCCAGCAATAGCTGATGGCAGCGTACGTCCTTTTTCTCCTTGGTAAACTGCTTTATATGACGATCTGCCACCACATAAAACTCGCAACCTACAATAGGTTTTACATTGTGCTTACCTGCCTCAGCCACAAACTTGAACACCCCGAACATATTCCCGTGGTCGGTAATGGCCAGGGCCTTCATGCCATCAGCAGCGGCTTTTTTATACAGCTTGGAGATGTCGGCAGCACCGTCTAACAGGGAGAATTGGGTATGTACGTGTAAGTGTGAAAAATCTGGCATAACTAATCTGGATCAACTTTTCCGAAGATTACAAATCTAAAATTACGCGGGATTTAATCGAAACCAGACATGTCTTTTTTTATTAACATGCTCTTGTTAACGGTGAATAAAATTACTTCTTCCGCCATCGTTGGTGTTGTCACCAACGATAAAACCAGGACTTGTTGGTGACAACACCAAACAATGGCGGGGATATTCCCTCCTGAAATAAACATCTTATAGTCCTTAAAAATAGTGGATATGCCTAAAATTGAGTAAATTGAGTTCAGCATCAAACCATTTCACACTATTGTAGGTTATAAAATAACCATTGAAAAACATATACCCTTGAAAAAAATTGGTCGCATTGCCTTAAAGACTGCCTTATGGATTATTAGCAGCGTTCTGTTCCTGGTTCTGCTTATCATTATCCTGATACAGATACCTGGCATTCAGAATTTTGTTAAGGACAAGGCGGTCAATTACGTTCAGAATAAGATCCACACGAAGGTTAAGATCGGGCACATCAGTTTAGGACTTCCAAAGCTCATTGTTATCGACAGCGTATATATGGAAGACCAGAAACGGGATACCCTTGTAGCAGGAGATCAACTTAAGGTAGATGTAAGCATGCTCGATCTTCTTCATCACAAGCTAACGGTCAATGAAATTAATCTGAAAGGCATTACCGCCAACGTTTATCGCAATAAAGACAGCGTTTTTAATTTCGACTATATCATTAAGGCTTTCAACAGCGGTCCCTCCAAAGCAACTAATCCGAATGATACTTCATCCATGAAAATATCGCTGGATAAGATCATCCTGAACAAGATCAATATCGGCTATAATGACCTGACCAACGGCAACAATGTAAAATTCATTCTCGGCCACTTTGATACACGGATCAAGGATTTTGACATGAACAAGATGAAGTTCACGATACCGAAGATCACTGTATCGGATATTGATGCGAAGATTGTTCAGACACCAGCCGGCTCTTCTATTCAAAAAGCAGCAGTTGTTGATACGGCCACGCAACCAATTAATATGACGCTGAATTTAGGCACGATTGATCTGTCGCGTATCAAAGTCGACTACAGCACCAATGAAATGGCGGCCAATGTAAACCTCGGCAAGTTTTTGATAGAGATGAATAAGCTCGATCTGAAAAACCAGGTGGTTGATATTAATAACATCTCCCTAGATGATACCCGTGCTTCGCTCACATTTGCCAAACCGCAAACGGTAAAAAAAGCGATCGTAAAAACAGTTAAGAAACTGGATACGCTGGTGGCTAAACCACAAAGCGGCAAACCATGGTCGGCTGTGCTGCGGAAGCTGAGCCTTAAGAATGATAATATTCAGTTTGATAATAATGCGCAAGCCCCTTTAAAAAATGGCCTGGATTATGCCCACATGAACATTCGCGATTTGAATGCCGATCTAGCAAACCTGGCTTATAGCGCCGACAGTAGTTCCGGAAAAATCAATAACCTGACTTTTACCGAAAAGAGTGGGTTAGCGATCAGGAAATTCCATACCGCTTTCTTTTATGGTGAACATAAATCTTATTTGAACGATCTCTACCTGGAAACACCTCAAACTGTTTTGCAAAAGAAACTGGAAGTTGGATATCCATCTTTAGCCAATATCAGTAAGGATTTAGGGAAGATCAGTATTAATGCTGACCTGGATGGCAGTCGTTTAGGGCTTAAGGATGTGCTACTTATTATGCCGACCATGGCATCGATGGAACCATTTAAACACTCGCCAAATGGCGCGTTCAAGATCAATGGCCGCGTGATGGGTAAAGTAAGTGACCTGAATATCCCTTCACTCGAGATCACTGGCTTAAGCAAAACACATATCAAGGCATCTGCCAAAATGAAGGGGCTGCCTGATATGAACAAGGCTTATTTTGATGTGACGATCAATGATTTCAATACCAGTCGCACGGATTTGGCCAAGGTTGTTCCGGCGGGGATGATCCCATCCAATATTGCCATTCCTGAGAATATGAACATGAAGGGGAACTTCAAAGGTAGCATGGCCAACTTTAACACTAAGTTGGCCTTAAGATCGAGCCTGGGCAGCGCCGATGTAAATGCGCAAATGAAAAATGGCACCAATAAACAAAAGGCGACTTACTCGGCGAAAGTCAATATTAATCAGTTGAATATTGGTGCATTGACTAAACAACCACAGCAAGTCGGCAGCGTTACTTTATCCACTACCATATCAGGCACCGGCCTCGACCCCAAAACAGCAAGCCTTCAATTTAATGGCGATGTAGCTAGCGCTTATGTTAAAGGTTACACTTATAAAAACTTGAGCTTAAAAGGTACAGCAGTAAATGGTAGTTATACTGCGATTGCCCGCATGAAAGACCCGAATATTAATTTCAGTCTGAATGCAAAAGCAAACCTGAACAAGAAATACCCGTCGGTTAATGCAACACTGAATGTTGACAGCATCAACCTTAAAAACCTGAATTTCACCGCCGATGAGACCCGCTTTCACGGCAAGATCGAGGCCAATGTTCCAACTGCCGACCCGGATTACCTGAATGCTAATATTAAAGCAACTGAATTGGTTATGTTTGCGTCAGGCAAGCGAATAAAAATTGATACGGTAAGTTTGGTATCTACTGCAAATGCCGATAGCAGTAGCCTCCGCCTGACTACACCTATGCTTTACGCCCATATGGTAGGCAAATACAAGCTGACTGAAATTGGTGCAGCCATGCAGGATGTGATCAATCAATATTTCAATCGTTCAATCTCATCAGAAACGGTTAATGCCAAACCAAAATATACACCGCAGCAATTCAAGTTTGATGCACGGATTGTGAAAACACCATTGGTGACAGATTTTGCACCCGACCTGAAGCAACTTGATCCGATAACCTTTAGCGGTTGGTTTAACAGTCAGACCGGCGATCTGGTGGTGAATGGCAGTATGCCAAAGGTTGTTTATGCTGCGAATGAAATAAGCAACGTAAAACTAGCTATCAAAACCAATCAGAATGAATTGGATTACAGTTTGACTACCGACCAGGTAAAAGTATCATCATCTATCAACCTGCTTTACACCAGTATTACCGGCAAGGCTGAGGATGATAAGTTGGATATTAGCTTACAAGTACGCGATGCTGCCAAAAAAGAGCGTTATCGAATCGCAGGGGTGTTTAGTTTGCTGCCTGACGAGTACCAGTTTAGCTTCCTGCAAAATGGTCTCCTGCTCGATTATAAACAATGGGATGTAAGTGCCGACAACGCATTGCAGTTTGGTACTAAAGGCATATTTGCGAAAGACTTCACCATTACCAATAGTAATCAAATACTAAGCGTCAACAGCACTGAGCAACAAATGAACGCGCCTGTTAAGATTGATTTTAAGAACTTCCATATCGAAACCTTGACACGACTTGCGCAACAGGATTCATTACAAGTCGGTGGTGTAATTAATGGAGATGCGACGATCAGCAATTTCCAGAAATCGCCGGTGTTTACTTCGGCTTTAAATATTGGCGACTTTAATTTTAAGGGAGATACGGTAGGCAATATCGCCATCAAAGTAAATAATCAAACCGAAAATGCTTTTGCTGCCGAGGTTGGCATTACAGGCAAGGGCAACCAGGTAGATATGAAAGGCATGTATTATACAAGTCCCGAGAGTCGCTTTGATCTTGATCTGAATATTGTGAAGCTGAATATGAAAAGCATTGAAGGATTCAGCTTCGGCAGTATTAAAGAGGCAACGGGTGATATAACCGGGCATCTAAAAATTGCCGGAACCACTTCCGCTCCTGCCATACGGGGCGATATCAACTTTAATAAGGTGGGCTTTAATGTCTCCATGCTAAACTCCTATTTCAGCATGCCTCGCGAAAGTATCACCTTTAATAATGACGGCATACGCTTTAATGATTTCACATTAGTTGATTCAACGGGCAATAAAGCCGTCGTAACTGGTACAGTTTATACTTCTAATTATACCGATTACAAATTCGGCATCAATATTCATACGGACAATTTCAGGGTGATCAATTCCACAAGGGAAGATAATCAGTTGTATTACGGCAAGCTGTATCTGAACAGCGACATCAAAATAAGGGGAGATATGAATTCGCCTGTGGTAGACGCTAACCTGACTGTGAACGATAAGACCAATCTGACTATTGTTCTTCCTGCGGATGACCCAAGTATAGAAGACCGGAAAGGCGTAGTAGAATTTATCGACCCCAATGCGCCGAAATCTGACTCTATTATGCTGGCCCGGCAACTGGACTCTTTAAAGAAGAGTAAGCTCACTGGCATGGATGTAACCGCCACCGTCAAAATTGACAAGAACGCCAATTTTAATATTGTTGTCGATCCAAACAATGGCGACGTGGTTCATGTAAAAGGAGCGGCGCAATTGAGCGGCGGTATCGACCCTAGTGGAAAGATCAGCCTGACAGGAACTTACACTGTAGAGCAAGGTTCATATAATCTTTCTTACGCTTCGGTAAACCGCAAATTCAATTTCAAAAAAGGCAGTACCATTACGTGGACCGGCGACCCAACCAGTGCCAATATCAACCTGACAGCCATTTATGTGGCCGATGTGCCTCCTATCGACCTGGTAAGTGATCAGCTGACAGGCACGGAAAATCAGACCATGTACAAGCAAAAGCTGCCATTTAATGTCAACCTGAATTTGCAGAACGAACTGATGAAGCCTGATATCACCTTTGATATCGTGTTGCCTGATAGTAGTTATACTGTATCACAGGATGTTATTAACAATGTTGATTCACGTCTCGCCCAAATCCGGCAAGACCCAAATGAATTGAACAAGCAGGTTCTGGGTGTTTTGGTATTGGGTCACTTCATCGGAGACAACCCTCTGCAAAGCCAGGGCGGCAATGCCGGTGTTGAAGGTTTGGTTAGAAATAGCGTAAGTAGCCTATTATCCGACCAATTAAACCGTTTGGCAGGCAACCTGATAGCAGGTGTTGATTTGAATTTTGGACTGACGTCGGGCGAGGATTATTCCTCCGGAACGGCGCAAAACCGAACGGATCTGAATGTCGGCCTATCCAAGCGCTTCCTGAATGACCGGCTTACGGTGAGTGTCGGGAACAATTTTAATCTTGAGGGCCAAAATCAACCGGGGCAGAAGACGACTGATATAGCTGGCAATGTTTCTGTAAACTATAAACTGAGCAAGGACGGCCGTTATCAGTTGCGTGCTTATCGCCGCGATCAGTTTGTGGTGATTGAGGGTGAGATCATAGAAACCGGTGTTGGGTTTACTTTAACGGTTGACTATAACCGCTTCAGCCAGATATTCAGAAGGAAAACGCCTAAGGATAAGGCATTGGAACGTAAATACAAACAAGATCAAAAAGAAAAAGAGCAGGTAGCTAAAGATACCACGCAACAGCAAGCAGCCAACTAAACCTATGACTTTAAAACTACGATATATACTCATATTTTCATCTTTGCTGACTGCTTGCAGCACAACCAAATATCTTGGCCCTAATCAAAAACTATACGACGGAGGCGTAGTTAAATTTGCCGATACCGCAGGCAATGTGACTGCTAACGATCAAAAAGGAATGAGCGCCGAACTGACCGAATTGCTGCGCCCTCACCCTAATTCCAAAATACTGGGCATGCGGGTAAAGCTGTGGATTTATTATAAAACCCAAACCACCAAAAAGAAAGGGTTAAGTCATTGGCTCAACACCAAATTTGGTCAGCCGCCAGTATTGATCAGCGAGGTGGATGTAAATAAAAATGCGCAGATATTACAGAGCCGTCTGCAAAACGAAAGCTATTTCCAGGCGCAGGTAAGCGGCGACACCACCAGCAAAAAGAAACTTGCCAAAGCGATATATACGGTAGAGCCCGGCTCAAATTATACCATCCGTTCGGTATCTTTTCCTAAAGGGAAAAGCGACGTGGATACCGCCGTCGCAGGCACTAGTAAAGAGACACTATTCGTTGTTGGAAACAATTATAACCTCGACATCATCAAAGCTGAACGCATGCGCATCGATGCTAAGCTTAAGGAAGAAGGTTTTTACTATTTCGCACCGGAAGACCTGATCATGCGGGTGGATAGTACGGTGAAAGATCACCAAATAGATATTTATGTAAAAGTGAAAGATGAAACAGCCGATGAGGCCCGCAGGATATATACGATCGACAATATTTATGTGTACCCTCATTACACCCTGCGAGATACCGCTCTAAAGCTCGATTCGGCGGTGAAATATCGTTGGTATAATGTGATAGACACTAAAAACACGGTCAGGCCATTTGTATTTAAAAACTCTGTGTTATTGCAGCCGGGCCAGGTTTACAACCGCACCGACCACAATAAATCATTGAACAGGATGATCAACCTGGGACCTTTCAAGTTTGTGAAGAACCGGTTTGAAGATGTCTCAGCCGACTCGTCAAAGTTGAATGTATATTACTTTTTGACACCATATCCAAAGAAATCATTACAACTAGATCTGTTAGGACGAACTACATCTGCCAATTATACGGGTACCCAGATCAATTTAAATTGGAAACACCGCAATGCATTTAAGGGCGCCGAAGCCTTAACCGTGACCCTGTTTGGCAGTTCGGATGTACAATTCTCCGGGCAGAACAGCGGATATAATGTGTACCAGACCGGTATTCAGACTACGGTATCATGGCCACGCTTTATTATGCCGTTTGCAGACCCAAAAGCGGATAACGCATATATTCCGCATACCAACTTAACGTTAGGATATACACTGGTAAACCGCAATAAGCTTTATCTTTTAAATTCTTACAACGGTTCATGGGGATATGAATGGAAATCGAACACCTTTGTTACCCATAATCTCAACCTCCTTAATGTAACCCGCGTAGATGCGATCAACGTTTCCAGGCAATACCTGGATAGTATACAACATACCCAAAACCCTACGCTTAAGCACGTGATCGATAACCAATTCACTTTCGGTCCTAGTTATGGGTATACCTACTCTACCACTACACAAACCAACCGCACCAATACCTATTTTTATAACGGAAAAGTTTCGCTTTCAGGTAATATCTATGGCTTGCTAACCGGTGCTGATACTCTTGCCGGAAAGGTTAGTAAACTGTTTGGCGTTCCGTTTAACCAGTATGTGAAGATCGAAAACGAGTTCCATTTTTATCACAAACTCAATGCTAACAACAGTATTGCTACCAGGGTAATTGTCGGTGTCGGTTTACCCTATGGCAACTCTACTATTCTGCCTTATAGCCAGCAGTTCTTTATAGGCGGCACCAATAGTTTAAGAGGCTTTAGGGCACGATCTATCGGGCCAGGTACTTACACCCCGTCAGAGACAATTACCAGCGCCAAGGGCTTTTTGCCGGATGAATCGGGTGACATAAAAATTGAAGCTAACGTGGAATACAGGCCAAAATTATTCAGCATTGTATACGGCGCGCTATTTATGGACGCCGGAAATATTTGGAACTTACGGTCGCATGCGGGACTACCCGGTGCAGCTTTTGGCAAAGGTTTCATTAATCAAATGGCCGTGGATTGGGGCTTTGGATTACGGTTTGATCTTACTGTTCTCGTACTTCGCACCGACCTTGGGTTCCCTGTGCGTTATCCGTTCCCTGCAGGGCAGCCTTATAAATTCCGTGCTCAAAACGGAGTATTCAATCTGGCCATTGGATATCCTTTTTAATTAGTGAATGAGTGAGTTTTAAAAGTTCATTGAGCCATTTTAACCAATACAACCTCTACAACCATTACAACTAATAAGAAATGACTATTATTGCTCAATGACTATAATTGTCCCTTTGCAAATTATTGATCTCCATGGCGATGGTTACCATCCATTGGTAGAGATAAAAGTAAATGGAGCTTCTTACATCCTGGTACTGGATACCGGCGCATCAAAAACTGCTTTTGACTACGATACACTGGAGCAATCAGGCGCAGCAATCGTGGCAAGCGAGAGATTATCTACAGGTTTAGGCGTCACCAACATGAGCTCATCTGCGGCGGTAATCAATGAAATTCAAATCGGCAATTTCCTCATTACTGATTTTGAAGTTGCCGTGCTTGACCTCTCAACGATCAATGTTGCCTACCGTCAGCTCAACCACCCGGAAGTGCTGGGTGTTTTAGGTGGTGATATCCTGGTAAAATATAGTGCGGTGATTGATTATGGCAATAAAGTATTGATCTTTAATACTTAGAATCTTTTAATACTTTTATTTTCCTTAACAATAATTCGTTCGCGGGCACATATTTCAGGCCTGTGTTCAAAACGTCTATTGATTTCGATTTACCGTTTTTTCTATAATAAAACTCACTTGCCTTGCCAAAGGCCATAGCTATTTGCGCATCATTTCTGTTCAGGTAATTATTATGTGTATCCAGCTCATTACACATCGTTTTCAAATATTTATCCCCCTGCTGTCCGTCATTAATTGAGAAATAATAATAAGTCAGATAAGAATAGCTATACAAACAAATCGATCTGATCCTCGGATCACTTCCAAGAAAGGGATACTTGGCGATGTACTGGTCAAGTGACTTAACTGTTTCAACAGAAGGCTGCCCGTTAAATCTTGGCCCGATCATATCCGTCAGCATGGATTTTGGTTGCGGATTGGCTGGATTTCTGGCTATAGCTTTTTCAATATAAGTTTGTGCTTCAGTGTAGTTGTTTGAAGTGTACGCATATCGTGCATTTTCCATAAGGTATTCGTCCTCAATATCATTTTTCAATGTCGAATCTTTTAGATTCTTTTCAAGGTAATCGTGCACCTCGTCAACTTTATTTTTTTGGGCTGCTTTCCATAATTTCTTTTGAATGAGATTATCAAATTGAAACTCTACATACTTTTTTTTGTCTTCATCACTATTTGATGAATTGACATTATACACCAGACCTTCCCAATCCTTCACATCTTCAAATTTGAAATTCTTGACCAGTTCTTCCATTATGGCATTTTGCAAAAATTCGTTCTTTTTTGCCGGATATAGCACCTGTGCTTTGGCAATACTGGAGTAGGCATCATTATATTTAGTATCGTCCATCTTCTCAATCGCATCGTTATAATAAAGCACTCCAATGGCTTCTTTTAAGGTGATATTTGTTTTGCTGTAGAAAAACTCATCAAAAGCTTTATCAGTACCAACTTTCTTTACATAATCCGCATCGAGATATTTAGCTTTTATCAAAGCATTGATGTAATTCTCTTTGGTCTTGGCATCCGGCACAAAATAACCTTTTGCCGGGTCGGTAGTCTCCAGCAAAATATTATATGAACCCGGGTATGCTACTACATACACGTGGGTTGGCAGTTCTTTTATTTCATAGGGCACCTGAAACTTATCCAATATATAGGCGTAAAGTATAGAAGCGCCAGCACATTGATATTCACCTGTTGTAAACAGCTGATCAAAAGATGCTTTTTCTTCATACCGCTTTAAGAATGTCGCGTGTATCATTTGAAAAAGTTGTTTTAATCTTTTTTCAGGTTTTTGATTAGCTGTTGACTCCCAGTCTAATTGTTTTATGCGGTCGTTTAATTGTGCAACGGTTGCATTGGCATCAGCTTCGTTCATTTTGGCTGCCAACGCTAATTTCATGTAGTCGTCGGGCAGTTTCGCATTGGCTATCAGTGTTTTTTCGGTATCGTTGTGGTAGCTTATAAAATGTTCCTGCGCTTTAAGAGAATAGCTAACAAAGAAGAAGGATGAGAGGAGTAGTAAATTTTTAATCATATATAAATTGTGTTAAGGCTTTGGAAATAAGGATAAATATACCGTTTTTAAAGTTTCATGACAACAAAAAAACCTCTCCTTTTAAAAGAAGAGGTTTTCAAGATAAAGCAATATTGTTTATACATCTATCTTAGCATATTTCGCATTTTTTTCAATGAATTCCCTGCGCGGAGCAACTTCATCACCCATCAGCATAGAGAAGGTATGATCGCATTCGGCGGCATTTTCAATACCTGCCTGACGCAGCGTACGTGTTTCTGGATTCATCGTAGTTTCCCATAATTGCTCGGCGTTCATCTCACCCAAACCTTTGTAGCGTTGTACATGAACGCTATCCTCCTTACCACTGCCTTTCAGTCGTTGTATAGCAGCATCACGCTGAACGTCGTTCCAGCAGTATTCCTGCTCTTTGCCTTTCTTCACAAGATAAAGCGGTGGTGTCGCAATATATACATAACCAAACTCAACCAATTCTTTCATATAACGGAAGAAGAAAGTCAGGATCAGCGTAGTAATGTGCGAACCGTCCACGTCAGCATCCGTCATGATAACGATCTTATGATAACGCAGTTTGGTGAGGTTCAATTCTTTATCATCTTCTGCTGTACCTATGCTTACACCAAGAGCTGTAAACATATTCTTGATCTCTTCGTTTTCGTAGATCTTGTGCTCCATGGCCTTCTCCACGTTGAGTATCTTACCTCTCAACGGCAAAATAGCCTGGTACTCGCGGTTACGGCCCTGCTTAGCAGTACCACCCGCAGAGTCTCCTTCGACAAGGAATATCTCGCACATTCCGGGATCGTTATTAGCGCAATCGGCCAGTTTTCCGGGTAACCCGGTTCCACCCATTACGTTCTTGCGCTGCACCATTTCGCGGGCCTTACGGGCCGCTGCACGGGCTGTAGCTGCAAGGATCACCTTATTTACGATCAATCTGGCTTCCTTCGGATTTTCCTCCAGGTAATTAGACAGGATCTCACCCACTGCAACGTTTACCGCACCACTCACCTCACTGTTACCCAGCTTGGTTTTGGTTTGACCTTCAAACTGAGGTTCAGCAACTTTAACTGATATGACAGCTGTCAATCCTTCACGGAAGTCATCACCAGTAATATCAACCTTCACGTTTTTCAGCAAGCCTGATTTATCTGCATAGCTTTTCAACGTACGGGTTAATCCCATACGGAAACCCGCTACGTGGGTACCACCTTCAATAGTGTTGATGTTATTTACGTACGAGAATACGTTCTCGCTGTAGGTATCATTGTACTGTAAGGCCAACTCCACGGGAATACCCTGTTTATTGCCTTCTACATAGATAGGCTCAGGGATCAATGGCGTACGGGTGCCATCCAGGTATTTCACAAACTCTTTTAAGCCACCTTCAGAGTAAAACTCTTCGGTGGGGAAATTACCGTTATCGTCCGGGTAGCGTTCATCAGTCAGGCTTAATTTAATTCCCTTATTCAGGAATGCCAACTCACGCAAACGGGTAGCTAACGTATCGTATTTATATTCCAGAGTCTGGGTAAATATCTCAGCGTCGGGCTGGAATGTTTGTATGGTTCCGGTGCGGTCAGATACACCGATTGCCTTCACATCAAACATTGGTTTACCTCGCTCATACTCCTGGGTGAATATTTTACCTTCACGATGTACTACGGTAACCATGTGGATCGACAGCGCGTTAACACAGGATACACCTACACCATGCAAACCACCGGATACTTTATAAGTGTCCTTATCGAATTTACCACCGGCGTGCAGTACGGTCATTACTAACTCTAATGCTGACTTCTGCTCTTTGGTGTTTATCCCGGTTGGGATACCACGGCCGTTATCTTCAACTGTGATGGAATTGCCTTTGTGGATGGTTACTTTGATGGTGTCGCAATAACCGGCAAGCGCTTCGTCTATCGAGTTATCTACCACCTCATATACCAGGTGGTGCAAACCTTTGGGACCGGTATCACCGATATACATTGAAGGGCGCTTACGCACCGCTTCTAAACCCTCTAAAACCTGTATATTATCTGCTGAATAATTGGATACTTCTTTTACTTCTTCGCTCATATTTGTGTTCAACAATCACTCCCCTTTTCTCAGGGAAATTAGTATACAAAAATACGCATTTTACCCCGGATTTCGGGCATCCTGTGGATAAATATGGGCGATGTTTATATATGCTGACGTGCAGGTGTGCGAGTGTGCAGATAATCCTGAAAAAGAGCCATTTCACCTCTATAAAAAATTAAATTTCATCTGAGTGTACCCGCATCAGCACATTTGCACATCCGGGGTGAAAGTTTATCTTTGTCAAAATTTTTTAATTAAGAGAATGAAAATCAAGACCTCGCCTTTAACCAAACTAACGTTAGGCCTTATGGTTGCCGGAACTGTTGCGGCATGTAACCAAAATAAATCTTCAGATAAATCAGCAGCTACCGGAACCTCTGCAACATCAGGAAGCATTGTATATGTGAACCAGGATACCCTGTTATCAAAATACGATTACTTCAAAGACATGAGCAAACGTCTTGAAGATAAAGGTAAATCTGCTCAGAACGATGTTGGCTCACGTCAGCAGGCTTTGCAACGCGAAGCAGCGGAATATCAAAAAAGTGCTAATACTTTGAGTGCCGATCAGCGTGCAACCACCGAACAACGTTTGCAGCGTGAGGGGCAAGAATTTCAGCAATATCAGCAAAATGCAGCTGCTCAATTTCAAAATGAGCAAGGTGAAGAGCAGAAGAAGCTTTATGAAAAAGTTGCTGCTTTTATGAAGGATTACGCCAAAGAAAAAGGATATAAGATGATTTTAACCTTTCAAAAAGGAAACACTACCATGTGGTATGGCGATCCGGGATTAGATGTAACATCTGACGTTATTAAAAGACTGAATGATGCTTACGCAAAAGACAAAAAATAACATTCGCATACACGCGTCAAATGGGCGCATGTTTTAGAAAACAAACAAAACCCCGGTTCCATAAAGGCCGGGGTTTTTAATTCGCAGAAGGCTATGGAAATGAAGGAACACGAAAAATTTATGCGGATGGCCATCGAACTATCCAAGCAGAACTTGAACGGAGCTGCCGGTGGTCCGTTTGGTGCAGTGGTAGTAAAAAACGGCGAAGTAGTAGCTGCCAGTGCCAATAAAGTTATTCAGGAGAACGACCCAACAGCTCATGCTGAAGTATCAGCTATCAGGCTTGCTTGCCAACAGCTAGAGACTTATGACCTTACGGGATGTGTTATTTATACCAGTTGCGAGCCTTGCCCCATGTGTCTTGGCGCTCTTTACTGGGCTCATATCGATACCATTTATTATGGCAATACAAAGGTTGATGCTGCTGAGATCGGCTTTGACGATCATTTCATTTACCAGGAACTGGAATTACCCATGCACCAGCGCAAATTACAGATCATACAGCTTTTACGGGATGAGGCGATATCGGCATTTAAACTTTGGGCCGATTCTGAATCGAAGAAAGATTATTGATCATAAAAAAGGCGCTCTGGTAACCAGGACGCCTTAATATTTGTTCAGATCAGAAGCATTAGCTGGCAAGCGCCTCAATTACTTCGATATCTCCGTCATTATTATCCAGGTATTCGAACTGTGAGTTTTTGCTGATAAATTCAGGAACGATCTCTTTCATTTTGTTCACAATAGCTTCGTCATCCTGACCTTTATTCAACTTCAGTAAAGCTTCAATATCAGCTGCTACAGCTTGATAAGGGTAAGTGATTACCTGTGCTATCTTGATTTTAGGGTGATGAGTAGGCATGGTGCGTTCGCCTGCATTCAGCAGTTCCTCATAAAGTTTTTCACCTGGCCTTAAACCGGTGTAAACTATCTTGATATCCTTTTCAGGCTGCAAACCGGCCAGTTTGATCATCTTTAATGCCAAATCTGTAATTTTCACCGGCTGTCCCATATCAAAAATAAATATCTCGCCGCCTGTACCCATTGTGCCGGCTTCAAGTACTAACTGAACTGCTTCAGGTATGGTCATGAAGTAACGAGTGATCTCAGGATGAGTTACCGTAATAGGACCGCCTTTTTGTATCTGTGCCCTGAAACGAGGGATAACTGAACCATTTGAACCTAATACGTTACCAAAGCGGGTTGTTACAAAACGGGTTGGCTGAACACCAGGCCTGTTATTGATCGGGTTATCTTTCAATGCCTGTATGTATATTTCGGCAATGCGCTTGGTGGTGCCCATTACATTGGATGGATTAACCGCTTTATCAGTTGACACCATCACGAATTTCTCAGTACCAAAGGCAACTGAAAGGTCAGCTACGTGCTTGGTACCTAACACGTTAGTCAGCACTGCTTCTGATGGATTCTCCTCCATCATAGGCACATGCTTGTAAGCTGCCGCATGGAACACCACTTCCGGACGATAATCGGAGAAAAGCTTATGCATTCTCTGCACGTTCCTGATATCGGCTATAAATATAGTGGTAGGTACATTCGGGAATTTCTCCTCTACTTCCAATTTTATTTCGTGTAACGGCGATTCAGCCTGATCGCACAAAATAAGCATTGCAGGCTTGTAGCTAAGCACCTGGTTTACAATTTCTGAACCGATAGAACCTGCTGCACCTGTAACTAATACACGTTTACCATGCAGGTCTTCTGAAATGCGTGTATTATCAATTTTAATAGGCTTGCGCTGCAGCAAATCCTCGATCTTAAGATCTTTGATCTGTTGCGGATTAAGCTTACCATATATCCATTGATCTGACGGTGGAACCGTTAGGACTTGTATACCCAATGCCAGGCAGTTTTCAAGGGCTGATTTCTTAGTCTGCTCATCAAGATTATGGTTCATAATGATCAGCTTATCCACATTGTATTTTTCCTTCAGTTTTCCGAGTTTTTCAATATGATAAACCCTTACCTGCTGAATTTCCTTGTCGATCTTTTTGCTGCCATCATCCACAAAGCCAACCACGCAGAAGTTAGTGTTTGCACTAGCCTCAAGCGCTTGCTTTACCAAAACCGCATTATTATCAGAGCCATAAATCAATACAATCGTCTTTTTGGCTGTGGTGTTATTGGTAAGGTAAAAGAACACACTTTTCACTGTTGTACGTAACAGGATCAGCAAGGTACTGGATACGGAGAAATTGATCAAAAGCACGAGGTTAAGTGTAACCAGGTCAACATGAATCACATGCACCAGCCAGGCATTTACAGCCACAAGGTAAAGCAAACTGGCAATAAACGCCGAACCGAAAATACGCAGCATATCCCGCGTGTTAGAATAACGGATCAACCCTATATGTATGCGCATGGCATACATTACAATAGCAGCTACAGCACTGTACAATCCAGTATATATAAAGAAATAACCGCGAAGGATATTGAAAAACTCGAATCTTTCTACAATAAAATAGGAAGTAGAAAAAGACCAGGTCACAATCGAAAGATCAACAAGCATGATCAACCATCGTGGCACGACCTTAGAAAAGAGTAGGTATTTTTTCATAAAATGATGTTAGTAGATAAAGTAGATGATATAATTATAGTCAATATTTTTCAAATACGCAAAAAACGCACCAGTTGAAACATAGTAGGGGAAAAATAAAAATGCAATTTTATTAAAAATAACCCGGTTTTTCAGCTGCTTTGTTAAACATTATTGTTACAATGCCTTGTTGCGTATTTAACCCTATATCCCCCATCAACAGCAGAACAGTATATTACAACAAAAAGTTTTAGTTATTACGACAAAAAATTATCCCTTTATTTGGGAGCCGATTTACTTGTTAAAACATTTTTCTATTTGTTGGATAACTCTGTCCAATTCATCATCACCGAGATTAGAACCTGATGGCAAACATAAACCGTTATTAAAAAGGCTCTCGCTTAATCCATTCAGATATGCCGGACAATTTGCAAATACTGGCTGAAGATGCATCGGTTTCCATAAAGGGCGTGATTCGATATTTTCTTTTTCAAGAGCTTTTCTGATGATCTCCCGATCAACACCGCCACTTTGTTCCGGGTCAATTGTTATAGTTGTCAACCATCTATTGCTAAAATATCCCTCGGGCTCTGATAAAAACCTAATACCTTCAAATTGACCTAAATGTTGCACATACTTATCATAAACTTTTCTTCTTTGATTAACACGGTCTGCTATTACTTTCATCTGCCCTCTGCCAATTCCTGCGGATATGTTACTCATCCGGTAATTGTAGCCGATTTCAGAATGTTGATAATGCGGTGCGGAATCCCTTGCCTGGGTAGACAGAAAGCGGGCTTTTTCGACCAGTTCCCGGCTATCGGAAATTAGCGCACCACCCCCACTGGTGGTGATGATCTTATTACCGTTAAAGGACAAAATACCCATAAGGCCAAAGGTGCCTGCATTTTTGCCATGGATTGTAGTTCCCAACGCCTCGGCAGCATCTTCAACAACCGGAATATCATAGCGGACTGCGATAGCCATAATTTGCTCTATGCGAGCAGGCATGCCATATAAATGCACAGGTATAATTGCCTTAGGCTTTTTACCCTTTGCTATTCTGTCTTTAATAGCTTGCTCCAATAGCTCCGGAGACATATTCCATGTTTCAGGCTCGCTGTCAACAAAAATCGGGGTTGCACCAAGATAAACGATTGGATTTGCGGTTGCTGAAAAGGTAAAGCTCTGACAAATTACTTCATCGCCAGCCTGTATTCCCAGTATAATTAATGCAAGATGCAAAGCTGCTGTGCCAGAACTTAATGCGGCTGCAAACCCGGATCCGGTAAATTGTTCCAGATCATGCTCAAAGCCATCTACATTGGGCCCCAATGGCGCTATCCAGTTGGTGTCAAATGCCTCTTTCACAAAATCAAATTCTTCACCACCCATATGCGGACTGGAGAGCCATATTTTTTTATTCATTCTTCTCAGAAATTTAAAACTTTTGCGGGGTTACCAAAAACCGTAACTCCTGCTTTTACATTCTTTATTACAACGCTACCTGCGCCTATCACAGCTTTTTCTCCAATTTTTAGTTTGGGTAATATTGTAGCCTTAGTATGAAGCGTGACCGCCCCTTCCAACTTGCAGCATCCGCCTAAAAAGGAATATGAGCTCAGATGGCTCCCATCACCCACCTGGCAATCATGACCTATTACTGAAAATGCCTGTATAGTAACGCAATTGCCTATAGTTATATCATTTGTCATAAATACGTTCGGCATTATGATCAACCCTGTTCCCAGTTTTACATTATCCATAATGATTGATGAGGGATGAATAAGATTAATAAACACGCCTCCTTTGTCAAGAATAATATTGAAACATTTCATTTTTTGCTGCACGCTGCCTAATGCGCAAACAAAAACGTCGTCCCTTTCGGGTCGATAATCGGCGATCGATGAAATTATGCCGACTGGATAATTAAACCCTGACAGGGCATCTGTTTTATCATCCAAAAAACCTTTTATAACAAAATCCGCATTATAACCGTCGCATCGTTTGGCCAGACCATATACTTCCCTGCCAAACCCACCGGCTCCTATAATAATTAAATTTTTCATTTATCTACCGCTTTCAGGATACATCCTCCCCACGAATAGCCAACACCAAAACCCGCCAGTAATACAGACATTCCCGGCCCGATCTTTTTTTGCACGATCGCTTCTTTTAATACTATAGGTATTGTTGACGAAACAGTATTACCGCAGTTCTCAAGGTGATAAAGAAACTTTTGCTCATCGATGCCTATCTTTTTTCTTAAATGATTGAGCATGTACTTATTAGCCTGATGAAATACAAATAAATCTATATCGTCGAGTTGCTTGCTATTTCTTTCAAGCGTATTACGAATCAATTCCGGAACAGCCCCTATAGTGAAATTAAAAATCTCAGAACCATTCATATACAAGCAATCCTCGTTGGTAAAATTGCCATATTCATCAGCAACTAAATCGGTAGCTCCGCTTACAGGGTACCTGGAACCACCCCGTTTTACAATTAAGTTCTCAGCACCTCTACCATCGGTTCCCAGGCTAAAGTCCTCTATCTCCAGCCCGTCTCCTTCACCGGTTATAAGCGATGCTGATGCAGCATCACCAAATATAGTTTTGTTGCTTTTGTCTTTTTCGTGAATATACTTACTGTATGTTTCAGATGTAATCAACAGAATGTTTTTAGCAATCTTAGCAGCAATAAGCCCTTTTGCGATACTCAATCCATAAACATATCCTGAACAGCCTAAGTTAAAATCGAGTGCACCTGCTGTGGTTGGTATCCCTAATTTATCTTGCACAATGCACGCGGTAGTTGGTAATAAATAATCAGGGCTTTGTGTGCATAAAAGAATATAATCTATGCTCTGTGGATTTATTTGGTATTCATCAAACAATTTCTGACTGGCTTTAATCGCCATATCAGAAGAAAACTCGTCTTTGGCTGCAATATGCCTTTGATAGATACCGGTTTTAGATGATATCTTGTCTACTGACCATTCGGGAAAAACCCGATTAATTTTTTCATTATCTAATATTTCTTCCGGTAGATAATAACATATCGCTTTTATTCTTGCTTTCATTTGTTGATCCAAAATTTCAGTTCGCTTTGGACACTCCGCAGCCGTATCAAATTCATTGTATATTAACTAAGAGTCAACCCGCCATCAATTACCAGGTCAGATCCCGTCATCCACTTACTTGCATCACTCAATAAATAAATCGCCAGGGCAGACACATCTTCTGGCTTTCCATAACCTAACGGGTAAGCTTTTTCTTTCTCGTCAATTTCATCGGTGGTGAGACTCGTGGCTTCCCCGGTCATTGGGGTAACAATAATGCCCGGACTAATGCTATTTGCCCTTGTCCCTTGTGGCGCC
>Ga0310811_10001928_pt1 | contig 25759 bp, 40 predicted proteins | sample YCmetagenome_FD_207642 | JGI IMG/M metagenome (GOLD analysis project Ga0310811, IMG submission 207642) | Soil microbial communities from experimental microcosm in Duke University, North Carolina, United States - YC | ecosystem: Engineered > Artificial ecosystem > Soil microcosm > Unclassified ... | reverse complement strand
CACAGAACGGTGCGCACGAAAGGTTCGTTATCGTCAACGACTGCCAAGTTGATGGTGTTCAAGCTGCTCTGCGCCGCATCAAAGACCTGGCGGCGGCTGAAAGGCACAAATCAGTTGCCGAAGGTCATCGCAGGTGTCAGATTCGAAAACGGCATCGAGGTCATCCAAGTGCCGGAAAACCACGCCGCCTGATCGCCTCGTCACCCAAAATCCCGCATAGCTCTTCGCGGAAGTCGCGCGCGCCGTTCCGCTCGGGCTGCCGAGCGGTGGCTTGCAAGGCCTGCCACATCCCCATGAGCACCTTGGACGGCTATGTCTGGACGCGAGAAACACACCAGCAAGATCGCGGCCATCATCGATAGTCTAGATGAGATAGATTCGAATAGCGCTCCGGGCAGTTCTTTACCTGCCAAAGACGATCTTGAGGCTACCTGCCGATTCCGCTTTGGATGTCGCGCAGCGAGGAAGGCATCACCTTACAGGTGCAGCGGCACTCGAGGGGGGCACACACATTATGCTCGCAAGCGAACGTTGCGAGGGGAGAACAGATCTCGATTTCCCAACCGTTCGGCAGCAGAACAATCCGGTCTTGACAAAAACGGTTGCCGAGGCTGCGCCCGCCGTCTCCCGGGCGCTTCGCAGCAGGACCCCATCTCCTTGCGATCAGCAAATTCGCCAAACAACGGGAATGAGCTGACCGGACCTGCGCGCCGAATCGTTACGATAGCCAGGCGTACCGGACTTAACAGACGTTCCGAAAAACATGCCTTGCGGCCGGCGCCGTTCAACCCCAGCTGCGGCTATTGGTCGGAACGATACCGGGCGGCGCACGCCCATCGAAACCCTTCGCCATTTGCGGAAGCCGCCTTAGCTCCCGCGTCCGCTGCTGCGCCGCCTCGATGCCTTGCGAACGCGCCGATTGTGGACCTTGAACGGCACGACGTCGCAGTTACCAGCGGCGAGCGCCAAACTGCCATAGCCCGGCCAGGCCGGCTGTGCAGTGCCTACCGGTCGGGGACGAGATTGCTTCGGTTTAGGTCTGGCTGCCGTCTTCCCGCCAACCGCGTAGCCAGCGCCCGTGTACTTTCGTGCTCAAAGGCGCCTGTATCCAAGCCGCTGGGCTGGTCTTGTTGCGCCAATTCTAGGTCTAAGAATGCGTGGCATATGGTTTGCTCCACCAGTGAGGTCACGATCTACAAAAGCAAGTTTGTGAGGACACCATGCTCGGAATTGGAAGTCAGTTGCCGCCATTCGACATCACAGGCGTGAAGCCCGGTTTTCAAGCGCAGGAAGAGGAAGGGCAGAGTGCGTTTGAGACGCTGACCGAAATGAGCTTTCCGGAGAAATGGAAGATCATCTTCTTTTACCCAAAGGACTTTACCTTCGTCTGCCCGACAGAGATCGCAGAATTTGCTCGGCTTTCCAAGGAATTCGCTGACCGAGATGCGGTTGTACTGGGTGGCTCGACTGACAACGAGTTCTGCAAGCTTGCTTGGCGGCGCTCACATGTCGACCTGCACAATCTACCAATCTGGCAATTTGCCGACACAAAGGGAACGCTCGTCGATGGCCTCGGGGTGCGTTCACCCGAAGGGGTTGCCTATCGTTATACCTTCATTGTTGACCCCCAAAACACGATTCAGCACGTCTATGCGACCAATCTGAGTGTGGGCCGCAGTCCTAAGGACACACTCCGCGTTCTAGACGCGCTGCAAACCGACGAGCTCTGTCCCTGCAACCGCGAAATCGGCGGGGAAACACTGAAGGTTGCGTGACGCAGCATGTCGCCGATCGAACAAATCTACGACAAGATTCCCGATTTCGCGAAGGATGTCAGGATTAACTTGACCTCCTTGATGGCCGATGAGACGCTTTCGCCGCGGCGAAAATACGGGGTGCTGGTAGCGAGTGCAGTTGCCACCCGCAATTCAGCCCTGATTGCCGCGGTGGAATCGGCAGCCTCGGGCGTGATGACATCTGTGGCGATCGCCGCAGCGAAAGCTGCGGCCTCCGTAGTGGTAATGAACAATGTCTACTACCGCTTCGTTCACCTCGCTTCCAACCCAGAATACAAGACGATGCCGCCGCGGCTGCGCATGGACGTGATTGGCAATCCCGGCGTGGACAAGTCCGATTTCGAGCTGTGGTCGCTTGCTGTCTCCTCCATAAACGGCTGCGGTATCTGCATTGATGCCCATGAGAGGACATTGAGAGCCGCGGGCGTCAATTCGGAGACGATCCAGACCGCCGTGCGCTTTGCTGCGATCACACAGTCAGTGGCGATCGCACTCGAGGCCGCTGGGCCTGCCTCCCCTCAGGCAGGAGACTGATCTTTTCTCTGCCATCAGATCGACGGCATCGTGGCGCTACTCAGTGGCGCCACAACGAGCCTTTTGCTGCTTATCTGCATGTCACGTCTTGCGTCGCGTTGCGATGACGGGTGTCTTCTCAAACAACCCGGCGCTATGCAGGTGACAGTGAGCGCGCCACAGATACAGTGAGATTGCGTCGGCTAACGCCGCACCACCCTTCGCTCTGTCATCACCCAAACTTGAACAGAACACCATATCCGCCGCGCGGGTGGCTCCATTCGATGTCGCCGGTCGGCTCGGCGATCACGCGGCAGGTACCGCATTCAATGCAGCCATCAACTGTAACTTCGACCTGGCCGTTGTCGTTGAGCTCGTAGCATCGCGCCGGGCAGGCCTTCAAAAGTGTGAGGAGCTGCGGCGATGGCGTCTTGTGCGCACGTACCCTGACGTGAGGGTGCCCGGCGTCGACAAGATAACGGTTGTAGTACAGCTTGTCTTCGACGCGCACGGAGGGTTCGACATTCATGCTTTTGCCTTCCACTGTTGGACTTCACACTGTCGCGATCACCGCCAGGCCCTGGCAAAACGGTAAGCATCGCCGACCAGACCTGACCATGACCGCGTCTTGACAAAGGATTTGAGGCTCGCCTTCTCCTTCTCAACCTTGGGCGTACCATCGACGCGCACAAAGTTCTGCATCGCCTTGGAGATAAGCTGCGGATAAGTGAGAAAGAAATTTTCGGAGTGGGTATGCATGAGGGGTGGCAAATCCTTGTACTTCTTGAGATCTTTGATGACGAAAGAATCGTCCAACATCTTTTTGTAGATTGAGAGATTTGTTGCACTCATCGGTTCGCCGCGCGATTTGACCAGACCTATCGCTTCGGCCGCGATACGGCCCGATGTCATCGCGAGATTGGAGCCCTCACGATGAACGGCATTGTTGAGTTGGGCGGCATCGCCCACGACGACCCAGCCCTCCCCATAAAGCTGTGGGATCGATTTGTAACCGCCTTCGGGAATGAGATGCGCCGAATATTCCTTTACTTCGGACCCTGCTATCAGTGGCGCCACAGAGGGATGCCTTTTGAATTCATCGAGCAGGCCATACGGCGTTTGGCCCGTGCGTTGGAAGTCGGCGACGAGACAACCGATGCCAAGCGAAATGCACTCTTTGTTGGCGTAGATGAAACCCATCCCGGTCATGCCGCGGGAAATGGTACCGGCAGCCTCTATCACGACGCCTTCATCCCCCTTAAGATTGAAGCGTGCTTCGATGGTTTCACGGGGCAAGAAGTGCATTTCCTTCACCGCGAGCGCAACGTTATCGGGTGCCGGACGGGCGCGCAGGCCCGCACGCGTGCCGAGCAAGCCATTGACCCCTTCGGCCAGAACGACGACGTCAGCATGTATCTCGCCGTCACGGCGATCTGTACGAACACCGACGACCCTGTTACGATCGTCCTGCGCGAGCTCTGTGACGGTGGTCTCGCAAAGCACGATCGCGCCAGCTTCCCGCACCTTTGAAGAAAACCATTTGTCAAACTGGGCGCGTATAATCGTATAGCGGTTCGGCCTCTGCTCGTTGAAGTCCTCCGAACGGTAGTGCATGCCGACATGCGAGCGATCGTCCATCATCCAGAACCGCTGTTCGATCAGGTGGCGTTCGAGTGGCGCCTCCTCTCGAAACTCGGGGATCAGCTTTTCCATCATGTCGGCATAGAGGATGGCCCCCTGCACATTTTTCGATCCGGGATATTCGCCCCGCTCGAGCTGCAGCACCTTCATGCCCTGTTTGGCCATCGTCAATGCCGCCGCGTTGCCGGCCATACCGGCTCCGACCACGATCGCATCGAATCTCTCTTCAATCATCAATATCTCCTCTAGACCGCGATCCTGGCGCGCGAATCTGGCAGAAGCCGCGCGCGAAATGCAGCCGTCAGGGCTGGCAACAATTGCATAGCATCACTGACGATCGCGAGATGGGCGAAGTCGAAGATCGGAGCGTTTTTGTCCGTGTTAACGGCGACGATCAGATCCGCGCCCTCGACGCCGACCCGGTGCTGGATCGCACCGGAAATGCCCGCGGCAATATAGAGCTTCGGCCGGATGGTTTTGCCTGTCTGACCGATTTGCCGGTCAGACGTAACCCAGCCCTTTTGCACGAGAGGACGCGAGCAGCCATATTCAGCCCCAAGCAGAGCTGCGAGCTCGCGTACCAACCGGAAGTTCTCAGGCGATCCCAGTCCAAGGCCGCCCGCAACCACAACATCGGCATAGGCCAGAGTGGAAGTTTCTGCATCGCGGTCGGGTAGGAAGGACAATACTTTCGTGACTATATCGTCTTCTACAAGGCCGAGCGGATGAACGACGATACGAGCGGCATCGCGCATAACGCGTGCAGGCATCGGCATCACTCGCGGGCGGACCGTGGCCATCTGCGGGCGGTAATTCAAGGTATAGATTGTGCAGAGCAACGAGCCGCCAAAAGTTGGCCGCGTCGCCGCAAGTGAACCGTCGGCGTCCACGTCCAGCGTGGTGCAGTCGGCAGTAAGCCCCGTCGATAGATTCGTCGCCACGGAACCTGCGAGATCGCGACCAAGCGTCGTGGCACCCAACAGTAATATCTCGGGCTTGTAGGTGTTGACGAGTTCGGTGAGCGCTTTCGTATAAGATTCGTTGCGGTAATCCGACAACACATTGTCGCTCACGAGATAGGCCAGATCGGCGCCGTAGCAAAAGGCTTCAAGTGCGGCGTTGCGTGTGTGCTGCCCCTCCGGACCGACAACGACAGCGGCAAGATTCACCTTTAGCCTGTCGGCAAGACCACGCCCCGCACCCATGAGCTCCCAGGAAACGGGATGCACTTGGCCCCGCTCCAGCTCGACGAAGACCCAGACGTGCTTGTACGACTTGAAGTGCTCCGGCAGTTCTTTTTTGGCTGCTCCGCGGCCGGCCCCTGCTGGCATCGCCGTTTTGCTGACCTTGCTCATAGTCTAAATTCCTCTGGAGATAGGCGCGCCCGCGCCACGGGTTGCTTTTTCGCTTTCGTTAACCGAAGTTCACTTTTGGCCGGCAAGTGGCTGGCTGCTCTGCCCGCCTGCGCGCTCGGACCAGTCGCACCACAATACGCGTCGTCGCAATTGGCGCACCCATTCGGCCGGCTTTGGAGGGATCTTGCAAACTGAATCCTTGGGTGCCGGGCTCGACGAGCGCCACCGTGGCCGGCCAGGACGAGGTGATCCTGACCGGCCACTTCCATGCCTTAGTTGACTAGTCCGTTCGCGGCGCCTCGCCGGTACCATCGATGGAGGTCCTGGCAAGGCTTCTGTCACGCGACCGTGCCGAGCCTCCAGCGCTGGCACTCCGTGTGGGAGGAGGGCACCACTTTTCGTAGCGCAGTTTCTATCTGCGATGAGATGCAGACACATTTGAGCGGGATCGGGGGCCGATTTGATGCGGACGCTACTGTGCATAGCCGCCGCAAGAGCCGCGCGAAGGGGACACCTATTATTGACTACCATCTCACCGTCACTACGAAACTGCGACCGCGTCAAAGACCGTTGCGAACAGACCTGACGGCATCGTAGGCCTCGATATGATGCCGCAGGGGGGCTCGGCAGGCAATGTAAGCAGCATCATGGGTCCTCCTTCAAACTCACCGCGGGCGCCACCATCTGTCGGCATCGATGATCAGATCAGCAGGACAACAGCAAGTGTCGTACCAGTTGCAAAGACGATTGAAGTCAGTGGGACGTATTGGCTTGCGCCACACATCAAACAGCTGCTGATACCTGGTCACGAATAATCCGGACATGGGTCGGGAATACGACAGCCGTTGGCCGGGCCATGACTAAGAGACTTGCCGCGATAAATAGAAAGCCGCATTAACGGAGCGCCTCGGCGTCCGCCGGACAGACTTCGCTTACAGTGGAACGCTAGGTCACTTCAACTCGCTCAAAGGAACGAAGGCCGCAGCCTTCTTGGAGTCTGAGACGGCATCCTTCAAAACCTTGAACACTCGCTCGTCGATCGGTGACGATGCCACGAAATCTCCATATGCCCGTTCCAGCATCGCCTTGCATCGAGTTCTGATTTCCGGCTCTGCGGCACCAGCAAATTTCTCCTGTGCGAGGTATTGTCCCATGCGCTTCAAAATGTGAAGGCGCGCGACATTCACGATCTTAGGGTCGTACTCGACGCCAAGCAGCGAAAAAAACTCCTCTGCCGATGAGGCCTTGCCGAGTCGATCTAGAATACCGGTTGCTGGGGATGAGCTGATCATCGAATATTCTCCTTCGGTTTAGCTCTGGTGAGCGCCCACATTGAGCGGATCCGAAACAGTAACGACAACGCGCCCGCGGGTTTTGCGGTTGCGCTCAATCTGATGAGAACTCGGTGACGGCGCGGAAAGACTTCTCATGACTGACACCTGAAGTTCGCGGGCCCGGTATATCCTAACACTTGGTTGACCTTTTCCATCGTTAGCTCCTGATGACTACACAGCCCGAAGACGGCATGGATATTGTGGCAAGGGACCACATATTTCATCGACACCCTTGCGTCGACCCTGCGTCGGCGCCTCTTTCCCGGGTCCGTGCGGCACTCCATCATGGTAAGCGGAAGATCTGCTTCGATAATTGCGCGGACGCGATGTTTTTGTTGACCGCGCCCGCCGTTACCGCCGCAGTCTTTGTGATCCTAACGGCCGACCTAGTGCAAGAAGTCACGCTTCTCTTTATGACCTTGTTCAGCAAATGCATCGTGGCAAATGCGACAGCGCTATGAGGCCGAACGCGTTGCCCTTTGGTGCGACAGGTCCGTTGCGGCGCACCAACACGGGTGAACTGTAGCCTAGCACTCGATCTTGCCGCCTTAACCACACGGCCGTCCGCTCGCATCCAAGTTGGTGATCCGCGCCCTCCTCCGACCTGCGGCCTACAAATGCGGTGAAGCCTTTTCGGATAACGATGCGACTGCGGTCTCTCCTGGCGTTTCAGATGCCCGGCCGCTGGACACAGCCGGCCATGCTGCGGCCTGCAACAGCAAATCGCGCCGACGCTCGGCCATCCGGCTCTCACCGCTTTCTTCACCGAAACAGATGTTGAATTCGTTACATTGATTGCACACGGGTGTCGTGCACATCGCAAGGCCTTCGTCCTCGCAAAGCATGCGGTAGAAGAAGCGCTTCCAACGCATATTGTTGACATTGCTCGCGGCGAGCGGCGCGAAATGCCGGCTCATCACGAGCGAGAGTTCGCCACGATCACGCAAGCCGAGAGCTTCCCAAAGATGGTCCGGCTCCATGGCGCGGCGCGCGATCATCGCAGCCAGCCACCGGCCGATATCCCCTTCCGTCGAGCGATGCTTGAGCAACAGATCGCGAAGCATTGCGATCTCCTCATCCTCTTCCCGCTTGAAGGGCGCGGCCTGCTCCGGGGCCCTGATCCCGGTTGGGAGAAAGTGCTGCTCCAGTAAGACCGCCAATTCAACGCCGGACAGGCCAACTTTCTCAGACAGACAGCCACCATCCATCGTGGCAGCCGCCAGGATAGACGCCAGGGCATGGCGATCGAGATTGCTGTCGATGGCGATATCGGCATTTGCAGGATGTTCACCGGTGAGCAGCCGGTAGGTTGAAATTCCCTTGTGCAACTGGCTATTGGCGTCAGCAGCACAGGCAGTCGTGAACGGAAGGACGTGCGGCTCGGACATAACTCTGCGGTTTTTCACAATGCGTGGTTCGTCACGGCGCACTCTGGTTTTCGCGGCCGATCGTCAGTATGCCGGCCCCCCCGGGAAGGGGGTGAGGGAGACCGGCATCTGTCGCTCGCCTTCGCAAGGCGGCGACTCGCGGCCTTTACGAGGCTGCGAGTTCGGCGGCGGTTTTGCCGATGATTGATTCATCCACGGCCTTTATAATGCCATGCTCCATCAGCATGTCCTCGAGCTCATCCATTGAGATCGGGGTCGGGATGATGCCCTTGCCGCCATTATTGTGAACCTTGGCCGCTAGTTTCCGATAGTGATCAGCCTGCTTGGAATCGGGTGCATATTCAAGCACCGTCATGCGACGCAGCTCTGCATGCTGCACCACATTGTCACGCGGCACGAAGTAGATCAGTTGAGTGCCAAGCTTCTTGGCCAACGCTTCCGCCAGTTCCAATTCCTTGTCGGTCTGCCGCTCGTTGCAGATCAGGCCGCCCAACCGCACCCCACCTGAGTTCGCGTATTTCAGGATCCCCTTGGAAATATTGTTTGCGGCATACATTGCCATCATTTCACCAGACATCACGATGTAGATCTCCTGCGCCTTGTTTTCGCGGATTGGCATCGCAAAGCCACCGCAAACAACGTCGCCAAGCACATCGTAAGAAACATAGTCAATGTTCTCGTAGGCTCCGTTCTCTTCAAGAAAATTGATCGAGGTGATGACACCGCGGCCGGCGCAGCCGACACCTGGCTCAGGGCCACCGGACTCAACGCAGCGAATGTCCTGGTAGCCAACCTTCATTACGTCCTCGAGCTCTAGATCCTCCACGCTGCCGGCGCTCGCGGCAAGACTCAAAATCGTGTCTTGAGCCTTGGCGTGCAGAATAAGGCGAGTCGAGTCCGCTTTCGGATCGCACCCTACAATCAGGATCTTCTGACCCATCTCTGCCAGCGCCGCTAGCGTGTTCTGCGAAGTGGTGGACTTGCCGATTCCGCCCTTCCCGTAGAAGGCGATTTGTCTTAGTGAAGCCATGCTGCTCTCCATCAACCGATTTGCCAAACGTTGCGCGCTTCTTTTGCGAGCTTTGCTTCCCTCGCAGAAGCGGGGGCACACGGGTTCAAGGGAAGGAGCGCATCGCTCGCCTTACACGTCGGCGTGCACTCAGCCCTCACTCAGTGTTGCTGCCGCTTATCAGCAACAGCCGTGCCAAGGTCTAACCCGGCACCTTAAGCTTCTGATTACGTTTCCAAAAGCAACCAGCCGGCGCGCGATCGTAGGCTGTTTTGGATCTGACAAGATCTGCCCGGCTGTCAGACAACGAACAAACAATCGCAAACATGAACGCCAACAGCCAAATAGGCTGACTTAGCCGATGCCGCCATTGTGGAACAGAACTTGCTGCCGCTCGCGCAAGCTCAGCCATGTGAGGAGTAAAGATGCCGGACGGAGTCAAAATGAGACGGGCCAGCGGCTTTGCAAATTCGCTGAGGGCGCACCATGCGCTGATATTGACGTTGACTGTCAAGAACTTCGAATGGCTCCCGGGAAGCAGCAGCCCTGTGCTATTCGCCCAGCATAGCACGCCTACATAGGTACGCCGTGGCTACAATCATCTTTTATCAGAAGCCCGGCTGCGCCACGAACGCGCGTCAGATTCAAGCGCTAAAGTCCGCCGGTCATGACGTGGTCGTCCAGGACATCTTGAAGGAGCCATGGCATGCGGACGAATTGCGCAGCTTCTTTCGCAATATGCCCGTCGGCTCCTGGTTCAACCGAGCCGCGCCTCGTGTCAAGTCGGGCGAAGTCAATCTCGATTCTATCGACGCGGCGAGCGCACTCGCATTGATGGTGAGTGATCCACTCCTGATACGACGACCGTTGATCGACTTAGACGGAATACGATGTGCCGGGCTCGATCGCGAGCCCGCGCTGTCGCTGCTTGGCCACCAGACGCAGGAGCATCTCCAGGGATGCCTGCACCAAGCAACTCGCACGCGCTGCCCGAAGATGGGATCAAGCGAATGAGCCTGTTCCGGACGATCACACCAGAAGAATGACGTTCTCGACTTGCGGCTTGCTTGGCGCGAGTATTTCCTTTAGCAAAACGTGTTTCGCAGCTGTGATCCTGATGCAACTGAGCGGCACGATCGCTCCCATATTTGATTGGTATCAAATCTTTCGCCGTTCCTTATGTGTGACAGAGACCTTGCGCGGCTTCTCGCGCGACTTTTGGAATGGAGAATTCGATGAGAGCAAGAACAGTCCTGGCAACTGTATCGGTCTTCGCGCTAGCGACCTCGTTGGCCAGCAACTCGGTACGTGGTGCTGATCTGGGTCCGGCGCCGGTCTACTATAAAGCTCCCCCTATTGAACCCCGCAACCCGTGGATGATCCGCCTGCGCGTGCTTGGCGTTTTGCCGGATACCGCAGGCAGTTCCGTCAACGTTCCAGGGACGCCGTTGCTGTCATCACCCAACTCTGGGCTTTCGATCAGCGATCAAGCTATACCAGAGCTCGACATCACCTATTTCTTCACAGCTAACTTAGCCGCCGAACTCATTCTCGGCGTGACCAGCCATCACGTCAGCGGCAATGGCGCGCTCACAGGGCTCGATATCGGCAAAGCCTGGCTCTTGCCTCCTACACTGACCCTGCAATATCACTTCACCGATTTTGGGCCGCTTAAGCCCTATGTCGGCGCGGGCATCAACTACACTGTATTCTTCAACCAATCGGCAGCCAATACTTCGCTCGCCGGGCTTTCCGTCACGGATCTAAACATCAAAAACCAATTCGGCGCGGCAGTCCAATTCGGTTTCGATTACATGCTCGATCGCCACTGGGGCCTCAACTTTGACGTTAAAAAGCTGTGGCTGCGGCCGGAGTACTCGGCCACCTTAAACAATGCGATTGCCGTTACGGGCCGCGCCCATATTGATCCATGGCTCGTCAGCGGCGGCGTCGCTTACAAGTTCTGACGTTAGAGCAGAGCCAGAGTGGAGAGGCCGTTTGATAAACTCGGATCCCAGCAGGATCATCGAGCTCGTCTCCTACTCTCGCCGGACTGACACGGAAAGCCGGCTGACGCGCCATCGACGCGTCAGCTCGCAAGAGAGGGAACCGCTGGCGTTGCTCGCGCTGCAAGTTACGAATCGCGCAGCACGTGAGTAACATTACACAAACGTCGACTCAGAATATGATCATACGTCTGTTTCGCCACGCTTAAGACCGAAGCCATTTTCCCATTTGCCTGATAAGAAGGCGATACGCCGCTGACAGCCTAATCTTGGCCGCGAAGTGCCCGGTTAATCTCAGACGATCCGCCCCCCAACGTCGAGCCGACCATGCTAGCTAACCCGGCAAGCGGCCGCCAAGCGACGCCTCTAGCTTCGCTTGAGCACTATCACAAGCCGGTCGACACGTTGGCCGTGCTTGAGGTGGGATATGACGATCTCGTCGACATCCTCAGGCGTGGTCGCGCGATACCAGACTCCGTCGGGATAGACAACCAGCAAAGGACCAGAGTTACAAAAGCCAAGGCAGCCCGCAGTCGCGAAGCCAATATCGTCGAGGCCTTGCGCTTCGATCGCCTTGCCCATTCGATCCCACAGAGCTTGCGCGCCGGAGGCGCCACAACTGCCGTGGGGATGGTTTGGCGGACGCTGCGTGTTGCACGCAAAGACATGGTGCCTATAGAGTTGAGGGAGATGAAATTCTTTTTCTGAGTTCACGCGCCTATCCTCTGATAGTGAATTTCAGCTGTCGGGATGAGATGTGAGCGCATAGCCGCCCGCAATGTCCAACGATGACCGTCCATTGGCGCATGGACACCTGCTGACACCAACTCCCGCTTGCGAAGGCAGTCGGAATGGTCGGGCGCCTTACTCGCTGTCGTCGCTGAGATGAGCGATAGGCACCTTCACGTCCGAAGGTCGCCTGCTGATCAATGACAACCTCTTCTCCCGGCATCGAGACCTCTCATTCATGCAACAATCCCCCCGATCAACTTTCTCGAAGAGCAAGTTGCACACCAAATGCGTCATAGCGCGCCTCACAATTGAGGGAAGTTGCGGCAATGCCGACGTTCTCGCCGCTATCAGCGATTGAATGCCCATGGCCTCGCTCAGAACAATAATGTCGGCCGGAGAGACGGCGTCGCCCTCGATCTGTTCACTCATCAAATCGCGGTTACCGGTTCGCTCAACCCGGCCCCGCCGTTTCCTGCTTTAAGGTATCGACAGCAGTTCGGCTCAACCGGAATACCCCGCGGCCACGAGCGAGCGGCTGATAAGCCGAGCTGGCACGGGTGTTGAGGACATCGAACCACCCGTTCGGAGTGAGCTTCCCTGGACGCTGGCCGATTTGTATCACCCGCCCATTCGGGGCGAAGCGGACGTGGATGATGATTTGTTGCAAGCTCATACCGATTCCTTATTTTGGCCGCTTACGATCACGAGCTGACACCCGACAAGCTCGACTGTAATGTGGTCGATTTCGAATATCTTAGCGGGACTCCTTCACGTGATTGCAGATGCGCGTCGTAGCACTGCTCGACCATGCGACACCACTCCAAGACATCATCGGTAGGCTTGCACAGCACTGCGCCGTATTCGGCCGGCTCATTGCTCACGGCCCAACATTCCTTTGGCCAATGCGATCCCGGTCGCCCGCGTTGAGTGTCGAACTCACGCATCACGCCCCGCCCGCGGCGCAGCTGGACAAAGGGACCCATGCCGTCGCTATCGGCAGCAAGCAGCCGTTCGATCTCGATCAATTCCTCGGTCGTGATCGCCATCGTCGTTCTTCTATCCTCGGGGACGGTGGTCCTTCATTGCCAGAACAGGCGCTCAGGATCCGCATTCAATTCGTCGATTGCAGGGATCAAGCGATGATAGAGGCTGTAAAATTCCCAGACTCCCCCCGCATGATTTTTGCGAAACAGCTTCCAGATCCCGGTCACGCCATCATAAAGGATCAGCGCGACATCGACGAGCGCGCCATCCTTGTCGATATTGCGCGAGCAGCAGGGACTCTCGATGCAGTAGCCGCCCCACACGGGCGTCACGTTTGGCGAGACGTAGAGATAGCGCTTCCGCGCGCTCAAGCCGCGTTCGATCCGTTTGCGATCAAGCTCGTTGGGATGACGCGCCAACCCCGGTTTTACTTTCCTCATCAGTGCGGAATTCATGATGAAAGCCTCCCTTCAATGCCTTTTGATGTTCTCTTGAACTCCAGCAGATGAGCAGCTCCTCACCAAAATCAACGATAAAGATAGGCTCATGCGCTTTGTTGTTGAGAGTATCGATGACGGTCTGGCGGCTCGGCCTGGCGGCGAGCGAAGCTCCGTCCGTCTCCGTATCGACCGATGAGCGGTGCTTGATCAGGTCGGCTGTCGGTTTACCCCGCTGGCCCCACCAATATTTTGGAAAACCTCGCTGAGTCATGACTCCTCCGGTAGTGGCAAATCATCGACCTCCTCGCCTGCATCCACTGGCTCAAGTTCCTTGCGTTTCATGCCAACGCGGTGGCCGCTTTCCAAAAACTCCACGCCGTAGATGTAGAATTGCTGCAAGAACGTGCCGATCGAGACGACGTAGCCCACCTCCCCCTTCTTGACCAAGACGTCTCCGATCTCCTTGCCGGGATAGGTGCCATCATTCCGGATGACGCGATTGGCGCGAAGCTTTTGGCCAAAGCTGAAGGCGGGTGGGTCGCTTAGCTCGACGGCGTCGCTATCCCGGAGAATTCTGTTCATATTTCGCTCCTCATGCACCGACGGCGCGGGGGCACGCCGAGGGGACACTCTGCTCCGCATCACGAGGCGCCCTCGAGCGCCGAAATGTCGCCAGGCTGTGCTGCCCGCCAGCAACAGCCCCATCGCAGGAATCCAGAGCGGCCACCGTCCGTAAGAGCAGACGCCGGCGCCTGCGGAGCCGCCAGTTCGCAGCGCGACGTTTGGGACGTGTTCAGCACCAGCGATTGCATTGCCGGTCAGGCTCCACACTTCAGACGGGCGCCTGGTAGCGAGGCAAGGCCCTGTCAACCACGCAGGTGTTGTCGACCGGACAGGCAGCGGCACATTGCGGTTCGTCAAAATGCCCCACGCATTCGCTGCATTTCGCCGCTTCAATGACAAAGTTTCCCCCCTTCTCCGAAATAGCAACGTTCGGGCATAAAGGCTCGCAAGCTGAGCAGCTCGTGCACTGCGAGGCGATGATTTTGAATGGCACATATTCCTCCTTACGCCGCAGAGATCCGATCTCCAGGCCAACGCGGGGGCACGCCGCGCTGCACATGCTGGATCTCCCCGCGCTTTACTTTGCCGACATAGGCCCTGAACCAAGCGATCGTCGACTTCTCAATGTACTCATAGGCGAATTGATCGACCGGCTCGATCCCAGCCTTGATCAGGCCGCTCTTGGGGCAGCCGCCGATCTTAGCCACGAAGACCGCGTGGCAGTCACGGATGTCGCGCATGATCACGGATAGCCTATCTTCCTCGCCATAGCCGGCCTGGCAGTAACCCTCCACACGACGTAGCCCGACGAACTTGGCGCCGGATGTGGAGAGCTCGTACAGTTGGAATTCCTTTGCATGTCCAAAGTGCTCGTTGATCAATCCCGAGCCCTTAGTTGCGACGGCTACTAGAACAGTGATCGCGCTCATCTCTCCGGAGACTCCCGCCAACTCCTTTTGACCGGCCGCGACTTTGGAGACGCGCTCATTCTCTACCCTTTTTTGATAAGCCTTGCGCATCTCTAGGTCATAATGGACGTCCATTTTCATCACCTGATCATTGGTGAACTCCGCGCTGCGATCCTCGCCGAGTAGACCGACCGCATCAGCGCGGCACTGCCGGCAATGCCGCATCATGTTTATCTTCCCTTCGCAAGCATCTTGCAGCGTCTTCAATTCTTGAGCCGTCGGACCGCGCTGACCGTTGAGGCCAAATGCTGTTCCGTGCTCGGGTACGGAGATCAGCGGCATGATATTGTGAAGGAAGGCACCGCGCGACGTGACCGCCTTGTTGACCTCGACCAGGTGGTCATCATTGATATTGGGGATCATCACCGAGTTGATCTTGCACAAAATGCCCCGTTCGCTAAGCATCTCGAGCCCTTGAAGCTGGCGATTGGTGAGTATCCTTGCCGCCTCGATGCCGGTGTATCGCTTGTGGTTGAAGAAGATCCATGGATAAATCTTGGCTCCGATTTCAGGATCGACCATGTTGATGGTGATGGTGACGTGGTCAACTTTGGCCCTCACGATGGTATCGACATAGTCTGGCAGCGCTAGTCCGTTGGTTGACAGACACAGCTTGATGTCAGGAGCAGCCTCGGTGACCAACGCGAGCGTTTTGAACGTCTTTGCTGGATTGGCCAGGGCATCGCCGGGACCAGCGATGCCAAGTACCGTCATCTGCGGAATGGTCGTCGCGACCGCGATCACTTTTCTCACTGCCTGCTCAGGGGTGAGCTTCTCGCTCACCACACCCGGACGCGATTCATTGGCGCAGTCGTATTTTCGGTTGCAGTAGTTGCACTGGATATTGCAGGCAGGTGCGACCGCGACATGCATGCGAGCGTAATGATGGTGCGCATCCTCGCTGTAACAGGGATGGTTTTTCACCCTTTCCCAGATTTCGACCGGCAGATCGCCTCGGCCGGCCTGCGAGCCGCAGCTCGCCCGCCCGGTCTTCGCCGAAGCGCGGCAGCCCTTATGCTCGGTTATGGACTGCATGATCTTCCCGCTATTGACCGCTGCTTTGATATATTTTCCGCGCTCCACGACCGAGATCACTCCCCTGCAAGCATCGACGCCCACAGATCATCCTAGAGCGCGCTTCAGGAAGATTAGCAACTTGCATGCCGTGGCGAGGATGATGCGAATGCAACCACAGTACACCGAGTAGGCGCAGCGATAGCGTTGGCACTTGCAAGACAGCAATGATGAGCTTGTTGGCAAAGCGACAGATGCGTCGCCATTCTCACTCGGGGCTCCATCTCGTGTGCTTTTCACTCTCGCGGGGCTCGCCCCGATCCAGCTCATCTGAACGGGCTTTCGCGCGCTGCCGCTCTCAATTGGCCCGATCCGAACTGGGGAAGCCGGACATCATAAGGCCAATACTAGGGCAACACGCGTCCGAATATGACAGGCAGCAATGAGGGCCAAAGATGATGGTGCAATCGCCTTGTCCCGACTGGCTGAGTAAACCCCGCCTCATCAATGCCGTCGCGGCGGGCCGACGTTTGCTGATCTTGATATGCTGCGCCGCAGCCAGTCGACCCCCAAAGCCCCGAGACAGCGCCGACTTACCGGCGAATAAGCCGACCGATGCATCTGGTGTGCTCAGCACATCGCATTTTCAATTCCCTGATGCCAGGACGAGAGAGACGACAATGATCTCGGTCCCCAGGGCGGGCGCCAAGGTCCGCGAGAGTAACCTTTGCATCCGCCGCATCGACAGCGCTCATCTCCGTGAGCGCTTCATGGATCGTCGCCGCTCTCATCCCGCTTCTTCGCGTCGATTGTGATCGGTAACCGTGTGTCGCTCGCCATCTCGGGCAAATCGAGCACCCAACCGTTAGCGACTTTGATCCAGCCGCCCCATAGGGTCTCGTACTCGGAGGCCACGATTGACTCTTCGATATCCTTTTTTGGCACGTAGATTGACAAGCCCGTGTCCGGAGAGCGGCGGATCATGATTTTCACGAGGTCTGCTCCCTGACCGTGGCGCGGGAGCTGGCGCGCATGCGAGTCACGATATCTGACACAGCGCACACGGCCTCATCGACTTCGGCGAGGGAGGTTTCGCGCGAAAGAGAAAAGCGCACGGCGCCGTGCATCCGCCACGCAGGCACCTGCATGGCACGCAGAACATGCGATGGCTGCATTGAGCCCGACCTGCAGGCTGACCCGAGCGATACGGCGATGCCCGCCCGGTTAAGACGGTGGGCAATCGCTTCACCTTCGAGATGGTCGAAGGCAATATTAGTCGTATTCGCCAAACGATTGCGAATGTCGCCAAGCACAACGCACTCGCCATTGCGCAAAATTCCCTGCTCAAGGCGGTCACGTAACGCGCCAATGCGGATGCGCTCGGGTTCAAGCCGCTCCGCCGCAAGTTCGGCAGCTTTTCCTAGTCCGACGATTCCGGGAATATTCTCGGTCCCAGCGCGCCGCCCTCGTTCCTGTGATCCGCCGCAGATCAGCGGCTGGAATTTTGTCCCTTTACGCAAATATAACGCACCTACCCCCTTCGGGCCGTGCAGTTTGTGCGCGGATAGTGAAAGCATGTCGATCGTGCTGTCCTTTAGGTTTAAGCGTACTTTACCAATGGCCTGCACCGCATCTGTGTGAAATAGCGCTCCCGCCTCACGGGTCCACCCGGCCAGACACTTCACGGGAAATATCGTTCCGGTCTCGTTATTGGCCCACATAACCGAGGCAATCGCTGTGCGTGGCCCAAGCGCGCAGCGAAACGCCTCGATGTCGAGCCGGCCGCAAGCATCTACGGCAATAATGCGCGTCTTGACTCCCCTTGCCGCCAATTGCTCCGTTAGCGCAAGTACGGCGGAGTGCTCAACCGAAGTGGTGACAACCTCGTCTCGACCTTCCTGGGTTGCAAGTGCCGAGAGGATTGCGGCATTATTGGCTTCGGTCCCTCCCGAGGTGAAGACGATTTCGTGATCGTATGCACTACCTAGCAGGCCGCTCAAGCTTCTCCGTGCCTGCCTCACCGCAATTGCGGCCTCGTTGCCAAAGGCATGCGCGGACGAGGCATTGCCGAATTGCTCAGTGAAGAAAGGCAACATGGTTTGCACGACGGATGGATCAGTTCGCGTCGTTGCATTGTTATCGAGGTAAATCGGCGCTCGATTCTCGCTCACTGCACCACCCCGCCTGCAGCAACAACGAGGACCAGGCGATCCAAACCTCCGATCTTACCTACCAGGTGCCCCTGAATCCCTTCTAGACTCACGCTCGGAAGCTTGTACGGCTTGCCAGCATTGTCGAGCCGCGCCAAGAGCATGCTGCTATCGTGCCGATCAGCTAACAGGCGCCAGCTTCGGCTTGGCGATTGGGTCCGATCTCTTCGTTCGCGCAGCGAACGGGACCCTCTCGCATCGTGGGGATCGACGAGTTCTTCAGTCGGTCTGGTTCGGCCGGTGTGGTTCATTGCCCTTTCCTTATCGCCTGATCAATGTTTCCATCAGCCGAATGATTTTCCACAGGAGCAGTTGGTGGCCGCGTTCGGGTTATGAAAGGTAAAGCCAGAGCTCTCCGGTGCCAGCACGAAATCGATGGTTGTGCCGGCCAGATGCTCTCGGCTCTTGCTATCGACAAACACCTTGAGCCCATCGCAGTCGATCACGGTGTCGTCAGGCTTTGGCTCATCGGCGATGCCCATCTTGTATTTGAATCCATTGCAGCCGCCTGCTTCGATCATGACGCGCAGACCACCCGCCCGCCGCTCCGAAGATGAAATCGCGCTCTTGATTGCATTGACTGCGCTATCGGTCAGGTTGATCACGTCTTTGCCTCGTCAGCTTAGGCCCAGCTAAGAGCAAGTCACGTGCCAGCGCGCAGACGCCTGATGATGCTCATTTCCGCGCCCCTTGGCTGGCAACGGATGTCGGGTTCCTGACAAGGCACGTAAGGCGGTGCCAGCCACCGGCGCGTTTTCTTTCCGAGCTTCACTGAACGCCGCCACGCAGGCGACGGCAGGCAATTTGCATCGCATCTGGCTCCGACAACGCGTCGGTGAAGAGCATAGATCAAGGACAGATTTAATGACCGCTATCGAGAACACTGCACTCGGCAGACTTGAGAAGGAGAGCCGCCTTCTCAACGCCGTATTCAAAGGCGCGACCACCAAGCCGGGTCGGTTCGGCTTTCGCGGCGACGTCGCACTAAAGTTCCAGACTCAGGTCGCGGACGAGAAACGACCGCCAGACTATTCCATTGAGCAGGTTCTGACGATCGCCCAAAACGGAGAACGCACTATCCCCGTGCTGGCCGGCTACCTACATTCCTTCGCGTATCTTGTTGACGTCGCGACCGTCCTCGACGGTGCCTTGAGCCCAATCGGCAGCTATTTCATTTTCTGCAACAACATCGATTTGCTGGCGAAGTATCGAGTTAAGCTCGGCGATATTAACTTCCACGTCTTACCCTGCGATGAATCCACGGTTTGGAAGGAGATGATGGACTTGGTCGGGCTGAACAAGGACGACATCAAGAAGCTCGATCCGGCCGGCAAGCTTGATTACCTCCTCGATGCCACAAGGGATCTCGATCTATCCTATGAGGAAATCTCGTATGACGACGGACTAAAGAGGATGGAGGCTGTGAAAAACCGCAACGAGAACCGCCCGGTCTGAGGGCGGTCTTCAGTTGTTGGCTCATGCATCGTCCTCCGCGAGATGCACACCGACGGCGCAGATGTCGCCATCCACAACTACCAACGCGATCGGCGTAAGCGCTCTACCTTGACATGGACCTTCGACGCACCGCCCGGTGCCGAGTTCGAAGGTCGAACCGTGCTTGCCGCACATCAGCCGGATACCGTTTGGATCGAGGAATTCGTTCTGCTCCCAGTCCAAATTGACGCTGTGGTGCGGGCATTTATTGACATAGCCAAGCACCTTCTTGCCCCATCGCACCACAATGATGGGCCACGGCCGGTGATTGCCGTCATCTTCGAGGACCATAAGATGAAATCCGATGGCCTGGCGGCTCGGAATGTCGTTAAAGCTGCAAATCGCATAGACGAGAGTTGGCTGCATAGGTTGCTCTTGCAAGACTTAATTGTCGCTGTGCAATTGCCCCTGCAATAACCGTACGAGCGCCGAAACGAATCGTGTCTGGTCATCCGACGCGCAAACTTGGCTATTTCAGCAGATCTCGTTGCACAGCGGCGTATATTTCAGACAAAGGAACATTGAGCCTTCTCGTTCCCTCCGTGCTAGCTGCAGAACTGCTGCTCCGCGCTCCGGGCTTGCCGGACGGCCAAACGCGGCGGATGTCGCTGCTGCTCGTTAATGGCCACGCCGCATAGCGGGGCCACGGTGCCCTCCGATGGCGTATGTCTCACGGCGTCGCGGCCTTCGCAGAAGAGCCATGTGCTCGCTTCCAGCCGGCGCAGGGCGCGCGCAGCGAGCGCGCGCCCCCTTTGAACTAAGACTGTTGCGCCCGCGCTTTGAACGGTCAAACGCCCATCACTTCAGGTTCGGTGTTGCTATTGCAGCCACCTTACTCCATGCGCGTTCGGCAACATGCACTTCAAGCAAGGTGACGGCTCATCGTGCAACAATTCGCTTTCGAAACTGAGTGTCGATATCACTGCTCTCAGCTTTCGAAAAATGGCTCAGGGTCGCCGTTGCGTTACTCCATGCTTAGCCCCGTGAAGACGCGCTCCAAATAGACTGACGGATCATCTTCGTCAGAATAGTCCGCCTGGACCGTCGATTCAGCGGCGGCATCATCATCCTCCACCTTACTAAGGTACTTCGTAGGCTTGCCTACTCGCTGCCACTGGTCGTTCTCATTCTTCGTCCACACCTCGGGATGCTGGTGAGGATCAAGCACCCAGTGATTTCGACCCACATGAACAAAACCCATTTCTGCTAGGCGGGGTTCCATGCCGGGCAAGCCTGGTTTTGACAAGATCAAGGGATCATCACCATCCTCTCTCAGCTGGTACTCAAGCAAAATATCGCCCGCGTTCTCAACCAGGGGATGAGTGACCCGAAGGTCCACCACGGACGTGAGATCGTTGCGCCCAAACTTTTCCCGGAAGGTCTCCCCCTTGATCCGAACCGGACCTCCTGCTCTCAACAGGCCAACTGTTTCGTCACCCAATTGATAGCTGAAGAAGCGCACGGGCCTGGCTGGATCATAGTGAGTGGCGCTATAGCTGCCAGCAACCGTTGCTGCCCGCTCAGCTTTCTTTGATACGAAGTCTGAGTACTCTTGCGGATTAATGGCGATGTTCATGATGTCGCGGCCCAAAAATCTCCGCAGCCCTCGATCGAAGGAACGCTGGTCGATCTCAACAATGGGCGGACCGGAATTCAGATAGTACGCCCTTGTTTCAGATGACGACCCGCCTGGCTCCATACCTGCAAGTGTTTCCGCAAAGCGGGGGCTATCTCCCGGTTCATCAACTTGATTAGCGCTTGTGGATTGGCTGGATGAGCCAACGACTCTGCCATACATCAGATCGCTCTCCTATCGGCAACATTGCACGCGATTGAGCTCATGCCGCGCAAGCTCGCGTTCATAATATACAACCTAACTGACCACAACCTGACCTAAGCATCTGCCGGCGCTCGGAGGCTGCGGCTGCGCAATCCGCAAGCGAGTCACGCACCCGCTGGCCAGCAATCGCAGGCTGATGGCGTGCGATATTGTCCGCGCTTGATCATCAAAAATGTGACGTTCAACGGCGCAGATCTGCAGCACCGCCCTTTACTTTCGGTCGTCGCTGCCATTGACCAATGCAGCCGTCTATCGAGGATCGGCGGCGTGCGCGCAGAATTGCTGCCCGGTGCTTTTGTCGCGGCGTCCGCGACTCGCACGTGCTATTGCACTGTCATCCAATTCGGAGCAGCACCATCCGGTCCCAGGATAGAATCGCGAAGACACAGGTGCCACCATCACATGCGCTTCAACGCGATCGGCGGCTATGATCGGCCGGACAATTGTAAAACCCGTGGACCGCGGCAGACTTTCGCTCCTGCCGATCCCGCAACCGAAGGCCACAGGATAGGATGAGCACGACTGGCTCCGAAGGAAGTGCCTATTCGGAAAACCGACTAGACGACCACGACGGTAATATGATCGCCCGCCCAAGGCCAAGTCGCTTTTCGAAAAAAACGCGGATCCTGCGATACGAGCGAGACTTGCAAGCAGGCGCCAGACAGCCGGTATGGCTTGCCTCGGGGCTGAGCAGCATTCGGCCATGCGCATCTCCGCTCGTTCCGTCTTGCCATTCAGGGAAAAAATCGGGCCATTCGGGCCGGCTGGCACGAGTCTCCGTTGCGGATTGACCTGATCCAGCGGGGCCTCCCTCCACGCGCTGCGGCGAACGGGAGATAGATCCCCTTCGCTCATGCAGCTGCGGCTGGGACGTGGGTCTGGCAGCTGGCCGGGCAAACCCTATCGCACGCACCGCAGCCGATGCAGGCGCCCTGATCGTTCAGAACCATAATCTTTTTTTCGACTTCATCGTCCGCGTCATTGTCAAGGTTGACGAGTTCGCCCTCCTCGTTGATGCCTTTCAAAGTCATGACATCTTGACCGCACACCTTGAAACAGCGGCCACAGCCGATGCACTTCTTGGCATCGATCGAGGCTAGGTATTGTGGCATCCAGTCGCGGCCGTCTCGCGTTGCAAATGACATGCATTGCCCTTCAAGTATTTTCCAGCTCTTTTAGCTCGCGACTCTTGCGCTCCAGTTCGACATAGACATCGTACGCCTTCTGCGCCACCGCCATAATCGACGTCCAGTTGATGGGCAATTCTTCCGAAAGGTCGTGCAGATCCATCTTGGCCTGTATCGCCTTGGCGGACACTTTCTTTAGTTCGGCCTTCAGTATTTCACTGATCGCCCATGAGTGAGTATCCTCAATAGTTAGCCACGTCTGGAAATTTCCGAATCAGGCCAATTCCCTCGCTGACATATCTATCCCCCTCTTGAGCCAGCTTGACGCAATTATCGAATCCCAAGCGATGCACGTCGCGCAGCTGCTTGTTTACGGCGACCAACCGCCCTGCGATGAGCACTATGCGCCCGAAGCCTTCATGATGCAGCTTCAGGATCGGCTGAACCATAATGCCGGTCTCCCTCTCTACTGACAGGCCGACCGCATTGAAGAACAACTCAAGCCGCCATAGTGTATTGGGATCGGGATCACCGATGATCGGCAATGCGCGTCGTCTCTCCCTGTTCAGGATAGGGTTCGAGCAGATCAAGGTCGCTCTTCCCTTCCCAGGCTTCATTGGTATCCTGGGCGCGCCAAAGCTTGACTAACTCGATTAGAAATGGTGCGTCGACGACGCTGCCCTGCTGCGCTATTTTTGCGGTCATATCATCTCATTCGTCGAACTCAAACGATCGCGGTTGGTCCTTTGCAAGGACCTTGCGCAGCCAGGGAGGTGGCGTGCCCTTCAGCACCGACTCGAGCTTTTCCAGCAACACGTGAATGCTTTCCGGTTTGCTCACCTTGATAGGATGAATTTTGCTGGCCACCACTCGCGCAGCCGCGGCACCACCAATGGCCGCGACGTATAGGATGGCGCAATCCTTGATCGCCTGGATCTTTGGCGCCAACTTGTCACCACTGCCGTCCTCCTCAAGATCGCCCTCAAACTCGATAGCTTTAAGAAAGACATGCCCGCTGGGCGCGACATCGTAGATTGCAATATTCTTTGCCCAGCCAAAATGAGCATCGACGCGTCTCAGATCCTGAGTGGCAAAAGCGACCTTCATGCAATTGACCTTTCAGGCGCGCCAGTGGAGCGGCGATGCCCCACGTGTTGTGGCAGTCCGGGCGTGGTCCGCCACCTATCGGGTGTAGGTCGGTCATTCTCGTCGCGATGCGCGATCACGAGATTGGCGATTTGGAAGATCACATTGCGGGTACCACGATAGCCGACGGATACTTGGTGGCCCGCGCCAAGCCGATCGAATATCGGAAAACCTACGCGATAGAACGGCACTTTCAGCCGCCCCGCCGCTTGCCTTCCATGCGAATGCGTGATCAGCAGATCGCAATGCTTTTCTTTTGCAAATCCTTCCAGATCTTCGAGGTCACCAATGAGAACCTCCTTGGTCCTGATTCGCTCGATCACCTCAGACTGAGTGGTCGTCACGGCGACGGTCACCTGCGCGCCCATATCGTGCAGCATGCCGGATAAATCGAACAGAAGGTCTGGCTCGGCACCGATCGCGACTTTGCGGCCGCCAATATGGAAGTGCGCGTCCAACATAGCATCGGCGAGCTGACTGCGCTGGCGTCGATATTTCGAGGGTATCGGGCGCCCGCTAATCTCGCTCAAAAACATCATGAAATCGTCGTTTGGATGAAGACCACACAGTCGCTCGAACACACGAAAAGGCACCCCGGTTTTAGTCTGCATGACCTCAGCCGCGCGCTGCATCTGCGCACCGATTGCAATGGTCCACCCTGCGCGCCCCATGCTCGCGATCTCGTCGACGTCAATGCCGCCGATGGTCGTTGACGTAAACTCATCGGGGATATGCCCGTCGAGCGATCCCGCCAAGTCAGGGAGAAAGGAGGGGTACAATCCGAAATCCTCCAGCAAGGCACGGAGTTCATCAAGGTCGCCGGGCGTCAGGTGACACCCCGGTAGAACATTTACCTTCGAGGGGTCCCGCAGGCCATTGGCACTTGGCCGGTCCACCAGCACCTCCACCATGCGTGCAACTGCCTTCTCCCACCCATCCTGGAACGCGCCCTTGAAATCAGGCGTTGATACATATACGAGCGGCAACTTTGTGAGTTGCGGATACGCACTCCGGATTAGTTTGAGGTACGCTTCCACATCGTCGCCGTTGGTCTCGGTGACACCGGTCGAGCAGATTCCGATGATCTTCGGCTTAGCGCGCTTGGAGATGTTAAGTATCGCCTGCTCCAAATTTTCATATCCGCCGAGTACGGTCGCGACCTCGCTCATCGCGGTGGTCTGCAGCGGTATTGCTTCTTTGAAGTGCCGGACAAAGAGCGTGAGACCGAAGGATGTGCACCCCTGTGAGCCGTGCAGAAGCGGCATCGCACCGCGCAGCCCCATGAAGGCGTATGCGCCGCCGATCGGCTGGCTCATCTTCAGCGGGTTGACAACGCAGGCTTTTGTCGGCGCCGTGACCAGGGCCATGGCGACTCCCTACTCTGCGGCCTGTCGCATATCAGATGGCTCGGACATCAACATATCTTCGATGCGTCCTTGACAGCAGCCACCGGCCGCATTGGTATGCTCTCGGACCGCTGCGACGCTCCTCAAGCCGTGCACGGAGATTGCGTCCTCAATCGTGCCCAGATCAACCCTGTTACACACGCAGATATTCCTCGCGCGGCGCGCTGTTTCGGCGAGGACCGGATCGCCGGCGATCGCGGCCATGGACTGCATCTGCTCCCGCGCTTTGGCCAAAGCCTCCCATGGCGCTGGCCGACGTAGCTGCTCCCACATCGGGCTTGAGAGCGAATTATCGATCTCCTCCACCAGCTTGACTATTCCGGCATAGCCCATATAGGCGTGGCAACGCTCCTGGTTGATATCGACCCATGGCACCGCCGCCTTCAGCGCGACAAATTGCGACTTGCCGCCCGATAGCATGATGTCCGCTTCTGCGTCCTTCAACATCTTGTACATTTCGCGCGCAGTCATGTCGTCGATCATGTGGGCATCCTGCCCCATGAGCTCCTTGATGCGCTCCTTGTCTTCCATGGTCGATTTCTTCACACTGGTTCCGACTAATTCCAGCCCGGCTTCCTGGAGCGCCGAGACGACCGACCATGACTTGACACCGCCGGTCATTAACAAGGCCCTTTTGCCTTCGAGTCGCGGCTTGTACGGCTGGATGGCAGCCCACGCCCGCGCTTCCTCGCGCGCGATCACCGCTTCGGTGCGCCCGAGCAGATCTGCCGGGGCGCCGCGCTCAACCAATAAGCGGGCGATCTGGCGTAGCGATTCGCTTGAATCCTGAAT